>Ga0123357_10008172_pt1 | contig 13040 bp, 16 predicted proteins | sample TergutEmb28metaG_FD_89873 | JGI IMG/M metagenome (GOLD analysis project Ga0123357, IMG submission 89873) | Embiratermes neotenicus P4 segment gut microbial communities from Petit-Saut dam, French Guiana - Emb289 P4 | ecosystem: Host-associated > Arthropoda: Insects > Digestive system > Gut ...
TGTTGAGACAGTGTCAATAATCAACATCCACAATTGACAATAAATCATCTATATTGTTGCATCTTGTTGGTTTTCTTTCCTCACGCTTTACTCACGATGCACGGTCACAGGAACATAAAGCTTACACTTCTCAAGTCTACATTTTGTCCAAAACAATCTAGAAATTTCATCCATTATAGCCCATATATTAGAAAAGAAACTTCCTTTCGCAATTGAAGTGCTGGATAATATTTTCAATATATTTTAAGATATTTTATTGCTTTAATTCTGGTTTCGGCTCTCACAACACAAGAGGACATTACGACTCATATCTCAATCACACGAGAAAAATGTATTGTGTTATGTGTAGAAATTCTTACTGCAAATATTTTATATAAACCTGCTGGCGTATTTTGATAAACGCCGAAACATGTCGCAACACACAGTGAAGTGCTACTAAATATGGTTATGAATGCACGTATTTAGTAGTTGTTTTTCTTAATGTTTCCTTTCTAACTGAAAACATTATTTTACCCACATGTGTATGTTAAGAGCCGTGCGGTGGTGTTTCCACGTAACAGCCGTCGGGTATTGCTCGCGAGAAAACCCATAGAGTTAAAAAATGATGACAATGACTGAAACAATTAATGTCAGCCCACCGTCGCGCCGTCGATTTGACATCAATCTTGCTTCGAATTGGAAGGTCCCGGTCTCAAGCCTCGGCCCAGAGACCAACTACTTTGACAAGTCGTTGTGGTTGTACACAGAACTTCCAGAAAAATACAGGGACAGTGGACATCTGAGGGTAGACTCCATCGCAGGAAACGCGTATCCCACTCAACTTACCGTTCTTTGCCCATCCTAATGATCACAGCCCTAGAACCGGTCCGGACTAACTGAAGAACAGAAAGATCTCTTTCTGCTACGACGAATCGAACAAAGATTCTACGGCCATCCGTCCCACAATCAGTCACTACAACAAATAAGTTATCTCCAGCGGTAATCCGTAGCATCCGATTCGAGGGGTAACCTAGCCTTAAAGCAACGGAAGTTGTCCTATATCGACTGTTTGTCCATCTCAGTATCGTGACTGTGTGACGTGGGAAGAAGAGAGAACCGAGCTTCAGGTTATGCTCTTAATAAACACTGAGTAATCCCTCCGTACGGAGGCAATCAGTTTTAAGAGATTTCGCTCATGCGAATACGGGAAGCACAAATTAATACTTGTTTTCAAAATTACGCTACGAATATCGTTCGACGTTGCATAATAAAAGTTGACCTATTTTTGAATTTGCGCGCCAATTTTCGCCTAGATGAGCATCTTCCTCTCCCAAACCGGCTGCCTCCTCCGCCTCTTCGCCACTGTCTTCTGTTCCCGAAACTTATCAAATACGCAAATGCCACGGCATCCTGAGCCGTCTGCGCAGCAGCAGTAGCATCGCAGCACCTCTTACTGTTATCGCAGCTTTGTTATGGAACCCGTCCTTCTACGCGTTGATCATTTTGCAACGACTAATCCTTGACAAATTTTCGTGTTATCATATCACACAATATGGATGGTATCAGTTTTCATTCATATTACGCACATCCTTATACACGTACAGGTTAATGGTCAAGAAATGTTATATCAACATAGTACTTGACCATTTGTGCTTTGTGTACGTGTATACGTGTATACACTTAGGTGGCGTTCTGTTTTATTTTAAGGCGAAATTTGCGTTGTAGTTTTTAAACTTTAATGCCAATTAAAAATTGTAATGTGTGAATTAATGGAAAATTAATTTTCGCTGTAAATTTGTTCGCCCAGAAGCAGTTCCGAAGAACAATCAAGTTCTAAGCCACATGGATTACAGTATTTAGGTGCAGGTTATCAATAGCAATTTTATACACCGGCTATTAGTTGCATTGTACATTGACAGATACACTGGGTTTTACACACTGCCAGTCCGTGCAGCAGAAAATGATGAGAACAGTTGTTTTAAGCAGTTCCTTAAAACCCACGAAGTTTGATGTTACCATGGCGGTGGAAATTCGAATTCAGGTTTTCTGGTATATGACCTTGTCCTCACGTGTCTGGTTACTGGCGTTTCAGAGACACTTACTGCCTCTAGCTTCATAGTAGACGTGAGCCAAACATGGATGCCGGCACGCTACAAAAGAATGGCCTATGCTATTGGCAAAATGATAGGTCCTTTACAACCACCAATTTAGAGTTTCTACTTCGTTAAAAAAAAACATTTAGTACTCACCCTGTAGATTGTAGGCAGGTTTCAGATGTTGGGGGCCCGGCGTCTCTGTAACCCCCTGGTGGCTGGTGTTGTGAAGGTGTAAGGACTCCAGAAGATCAATACTGTCAATATTGAGCTCCTGACCGGCGGCTGCAATTACAAATAAAGACCATTAGCAAAAATGCAAATGTGCCCAAGCATTATATTGAGCGGGGAGCACTAATGCACCTATCTTCATTCCGGCATAATATCGGCTATGATGACTTACTTCATTCCTCGTCTTTTCCAGTCTCTCCATAAAAGTTCAGAAACACCACTTTAGGATAAACTAGCACAGTTTCCATCCGCATCTCTCTCGAAGCACCATTCATAGTCGCAGAAAACTTTTTTTTAGGAACTGGCAGTTTGTCAACCAATCCAACTACCTGCACTTTATGAACCCGAAGTTTTTTAATTTTAAGGCGTGACATATACGGTCTTTGTTCTCCTAATGATGGGCATAATGATGCCCGAAACATGTTGAGACAGTTGTTGATAATAAACGTCTGAAGTTGACAATAAATATCTGAATTGTTGCATCTTGTTGGTTTCCTCTCTTCACGCTTCATCCCCTTTGTGTTTCTAAAATACATAATAAAGATATAATCCGTGTTTATGCACATATTTGATGTAGTAATTGTAGATTATAGCTACATGTTTCGATTACTCCAAAATAACTATCATCAGGCGGTATACCGGAAGTATAAAGAGGAAATAATGTTACATACAGATAGTGAAACAGTTCTCCGTCTTACATAAGTTCTTACTTATATAGGTATGTATGTTACTCGTAGAAAAGCCATTTCAAATGCAAAAATAATAATGTACAAGGTTAAAATAATAAGATCAAAAAAATTGGATACAAACACATTCAAAGTGATCAGCATACTAGGCTAGTAATATTGGCTGTAGAGGTGGTGAGCAGATATGGAGTGTCTTCGCATATAAGCGATATGTTGTGTGTACGTCTACAGTAAAAGGTAAATGATGGTATTGGAATATGTGATACATTTATATAACTTTTCATGTGAATCAAGTAAGTGTGTAATAGGGCTGTGAGTGCTCTGACCACAAACATCAGACGTTTCATCCATTCGCCGTTTCGACACATACGCACAGAACCAATATACATAAGCTGTAGAACGCTTACGCCACAACACTTGACACACTATGTATATTGACGTTGGAAATATGCGTCTATCGTTATTGACTGCTGGAGGCACTGACGGATTATATTCTTTTATTATGTACCAAAGATTCATTGCCGAGCTCACAAAACCCCACTACATATCCTAAACCTAAGCCAGATGAATCAAATCCATGTCCATCCATCCTAAGATTTTAAGACCCATTTTAATATTATCCTCCCACCTACGCCTCTCTTACAAGCGGTCGCGTCCCATGAAAACCCTGTAGGCATTTCTCTGTTCATATTCCTTGATTTGAATCAGAATTTTTCACATAAACAGAGATTCGCTCCTTGCCATATGTGTATACTGTACATGCATGATCATGAATATGCAACACAAATGTTATTTATGAATTCATTCATTACGCATTCTCTCTAGCGAGAGGTTCATAACCGCTCTCACAGTGAGTTCTCCACACAGTGCGATCTAGCGCATCTTCTCTTTCCCTGAATATCTAGTAGCTGCTTACGTCTTCTTCCTCCTCTTCGCATCTCTGAGAGACCTTTCTTTCAATAACGTGCTTTAGAAGGCAATTCCTACGAAAGTTGTGACCAATTGAGTCAGCTTTTGTCGTTTTATTATATGAAGGATATTAACGAATATATAACCTTGATTCTCTGGATCAAAAATAATCGAAATAAGCCTACGTGCAATTGCCCAGTGACTTTCGGGTAAGGTCTTCTCGGTCCAATAGGTGGTCGACATAGAGGCCTATCACGCCTACAAGTTCACCGACCTTGACACTAACATGTACTGAATCTTTTCCACGAGAATCTGTTGGAAGATCTATGTTGCTGTCGCCCCGACGAAATACGCAGGCTCGCATGATGACATGATTATGAATGACGACTCTTCTCGGCCGTGTCGGGTGTACCCCTGAGAACTGACTATCGAAGCGGTCCGCAGAGTCACGGTCTGAGAACGGTCGCAGTCCTGCCCTGTGACTGTCTCACAATGTAGCTGAAGCGTAAAATAAAACAGATTTTTAGCGGCATGATGCCGTCCGGTAGGAGCACGTGTGTGCACATGTGGATTAGGCTTAAAATGTACAATAAAGGGGTTTCACACTAAGATCCGAACCAAGAAAAACATATTATTTGGGAAAATGAGGCGGGACATATATCCCTTTAGGCATTAAATAACACACATTAAGATTAAAACTAAAAACACCATTAAAAATATTTCATCCTTAAATAATAGAACTTAAAGTGTGGATAGGAGCCATCCTGTTGTGTTATACGATATGGTAAAGTAATTCAGTCAAACACAACACACATATGGTCATTAATACATATTTGACAACATGTTTCGGTTCTAGTGAAACATCTTCAGGTCAGTACTTTATATATGGACATGGTGCATCAGTGAGTTCGCACATTATGGGTTCCCATATTGTTTACAAACAATTTGTTAACAATATGGGATCCCATAATGTGCGCACTCACTGAATGCACCATGTCCGCATATTAAGTACTGACCTGAAGATGGTTCACTAGAAACGAAACATGTTGTCAACTATGCATTAATGACCATATATGTGTTGTGTTTGAATGAAACTTAAATATATATCTATTATAGAATTTCAAACTTTTCTTCGCTGTTGGTGTTTGTGGAACCTTGGCATTCGAGGGTAACAAACACTCTTCATGTTTGTATCTACGAATTATAATAATAAAGTATTTTACTAACAAACACTTTTGTGGCTTTATGGCCTGAAAAGAAAAAAGAAAAATTCTTTAAATAAAAACGTTATTTGATTCTGTGCCGGGAATCTTCCTGTAACGAGTAAAATTTCGGATTGAGGGCCACACAAAATTAAATGGCGAGCCTGATGGGTCAAGCGGGCCGCGTGTTGGAGGCCAGTGGTTTAGCATTACACATCCTTCGTGGAGTCAAGCTGAAGCCAGCAAAGGCGCTGCAGTGCGACTCCAACGTTGTAATTGGTTTAATCCTTTCGTATCAACAACAGAAGTGTTAACCTTGACTGTGCAAAGATTTACCGAACACGCAGGCCGGCATATCACTGTTTCTAAGAAAGGATTGCTGTTACAGAATCCCCCAATTACAACTCTCACAGACGTCGAAGATGCAATGTAACGGTTGCTACAGTTCCAGGAGAATAACAATCCTACATTTATGCAAGAGCAGAATATCTCTAAAAAACACTAGGGTGGTGCCGTACCAATGTGACTTATACTTCATATTTCCAATCCCCTGCTTTTTCTGTGGGAGTTTTATGCAAATCAGGATCAGGGGCGGATCATGTTTTGTGGGGACAGAAGCTTATACAATTTTGGGAGCCATCTTTAAGAAAAAGAATACAAAATTGGACACGAAAAATGAATATTTATTTACGGTCCTTCTCGGGTCTTGGAAGGGGCCCGTGCAATCGAGGGGGACTGAAGCAGAAGCTTCATTAGCGTTACGGTAAATACGTCCGTGATCAGGATGAATAATGCATATACAATTTTGGAGGAGGTTAATTTCAAGGATTTGTCTCTAAAAGGAGCAACGCTACATTATCAAAGCGAACGGCGTAAAAGGACAACAGTGTTTACGTTTCTCAGAAGAACATTTAATGATTATCACAACAATATAGGCCATGTAAAACAAAATTATTTTAGGGGCAACTGAACTCTTAACTGTCTTAGTGTAAGTAAGGACTACAGCAGTGAGACCGATCTTCATCATATAAGGTATACCGCTGATTTTGTAGGCATACATGCTGCATGTCCCGACCATCCAATCCTGCTTGCACGTTATAACTCTATAAGCCTGTTTTACAGAGTTACAATTATGATGCCCTTCTTCAGAGCACGTGCGTCAAATTGTAAGCACCCCTGCAGATTAGAGACGACAGCGGGATAGCGTTGTCGGCATAGCAACTAGGTGACGAGCTGGGTGGACCAGAGTTCGAATCCCGATTGGAAGAAACTTTCTAATCGGTTAGGTCCAGACCGAGTGTGGGGCCAAACCAGCCTTCATTTCAGTGGGAATCTCGGCGTTTTCCCTGGGTAAAGTGGCCGATGTGTGAAGCTAACCATTTACTTAAAACTAGCGACGAGTTTGGGATTGAGTGGAACTAAATCTCTATTCCCCCGCTGGGCAACCTTACCATTTTTACCTACAAATTTGAGCGCTGATGCTCTGTAACAAGCCTTACAGGTCTGAGTTTGGACATTTTCCTCAAACAGAGACATGGCCAGTTTCCCACTACGAGACAGAAGCGTCGTAGAACAGACTTGGGGGCAATTAACAAATGAGAAAATTCCTAGTCCGAGGACTCGCACCTTCCACGCAACACTTCCGTGATTCAAAATATACTTTGTACAGCAATTAAATTACGTTAATTTGTGTTTGTCTTTGTTTGTTGAGCACATTTCGTGGAATATGCAAGACACAAAGCGCCTGTGTTGACATACAAACAGTCGCTTTACACCGAATGACTGCGGATATTGTGTAATGCGGAACAAATCATGCGACCAGAGTCTCGAGTTATAACGGATTTAGTCAGATCAGCGTTCTTATTTTATACTATTTTTTTCTGATACCAAGGGTTACATAAGCGGGTCTCAAGTACAAAATTACCTTGCCCGGTTTTAAAACTGGGACAATGTTCTGTGGCCACTTAACGTAAAACCAGCAAATTCCTACATGTAAAAGAATTGCGCACAGGGGATTGTTATTGACTTTCAATTTGAAGAAAAGTGTGACATGCAAGTGTCTCCATTTATAGCACCTTACCAAATGGTAGTATGCTCCATGGACGTTCTACCACAATTAACCAAAGATCAGCCATACCATTGCTAAAAACGCGGCAACCCATGCAGGCAAGGACACACATATTCGAAGGTGAAATTTGCAGCCGTATGATATTAACCCGCGTAAAAACAGTCCATAAATTTACAGAAGACATGAAGGCAACTCGTCTCAAAGATGAAAGAAGGAGACAGTCTAAAACCTAATCACGATAGTTTCTGTTGGCAGTATGAGAAGGTACTGATAGCTGAATTTGGGAATTCCTGAATTAGACATTATGTTACGCCAGCCTCATAATCAGTGCTGAGAAAGTGTGTTCTTACTAGACAAAATACGACTAATTTGGACAGGAAATCAGTCCATTTTATGTCGTCCACCTTCACGAACTTGTGACAAATAATGCGGACAAGCAATCGTGCCCCGAGGAAGGGATAGAAACTGCAAACCATAATCAGTGTCTCCGGAGTGGCAATTTCTAATATGCCTACCGCCATCGTATTACACATGTTATTTACACATTCTGCACAACGACGGTCCTGGTCAAACATTGCCGTTCTCTAGCAAGTTGCATAAAATAGCTTCTGACAAAATCCTTCTGCTTGGTTCCCCTCCGTATCTGGTCTGGTTTGATGTAAAGAGCTCCTAAAACTAATTCACGAATCATTATTTTACGACGCCACGGCGGTAAATGTGTCTAACAGAAAATTAATATTTGAGTTCTCGTGGTGGAAGATATTAACTACTGCCCTCATCTTCAATCTGCCACTCCGTTATTCAAAAGCGAGGGAACAAATGTACTAAACTATGCACCCTCACTTCCCAGGAAACCGCAACATTAGAAGCAATTTGGCTAGGAACTATATGTATTCACAACACTGCCATAATAAATAGGCAATTTCATTACGTAAACACATTTCATGGAAAGAAAGAATAAGCCGGCAGCAGCCGCTTTCATTGGCTTAGCTGTGAGGTTACGTTAAAAGTTAAAGTGACCAGCACAATACCCAACTCAAATTTGAAAGCTGTCCATCAAGCTACATTCGAATACATTCTCGACTACACTTGATGTCTGAAGAACATTTCTCTCATCCTCAAAGTATTCCAGAACACTACCGAAAAATCCGGTAAGGCAGGTTACAAAAACTTCGGAGATATAAGCACAGTATTCAGTTGATTTAATCTCTTTACACTTCATAGCGACGGGAGGGACGCAGAAAGAAAGGCGGTGAATTGAATTAAAGTAATTGCAGTTGTCCGAGTGCAAGGAAGGGTAGGTTAATGCCCTGTCCGAGGAGTATTGAAGCAGTCGATAATGATGAAGTTACGAGGAACTGAGAAAAGCACGGGAAAAATGGGGATAAAAGGCTATAATTCGTCCCGCTGGAGTAATAACATGGAGCGCGCCTCTCAGCGGGGTATAAAGGAAAAGATAAAGGAAGGGGCGCCGCCCTGTCCACTGAGACTTCGCCTTGAGACAATCTCTCAATCAGTAAAGCTAACACACATGTACTTTCAGCCTTTCCTTTTACAAGTGCCAGTGAAACTCTTGCTTCTGTGCTTCATCTCAGAGAGAATGTCGACAATGTGGCCAATATTCAGTACTGGATCACCCTCCTCATACTGAGGTCTTAAGAATACTCTTTCCACTCACCTGAGGACTGCAGTCACCACACACTGATTTACATATCTGACTTCTAAGTTTCTCTCATTTACTTAACAGTTATATTAATTTGAGAGTTGTTTGACCGTGCATCTTCCTCATGAAATAAAGTGAAATGCCAACTTTACGGTGCGGATGGTGCCGTGCCGTCGCACGGCACCATCCGCACCGTACACACGACCTACACAGCAGCTCTCAAGACCACCACCCATCCAAAAACCCGGTGCAGAAAACCATATGCTGCAACTCAACATCTAATGCTCCTGATGATGGGCGTATGTATCCGAAACATGTCGAGCTAAGAATACATCAACAAAATTACCTTGTTGCATCAACTTAGCATTTCATATTATTTCATTGTTAAGTCATATTAATTCTCTGTGCAATCGTTTCGGCTGACTTAACCGCAAAGCGACCGCGCAAGAGGAAGCAGACATCGTTTGAACGCTGCGTGTAGCTAAACAGGCAAATCACACCACGTCATTAAAAATAAACTGCTAAAGTGATTTTATATTTGACATTTTATTATTGTTAATGCTTTTTATGGCACAGCAAGAAAGCTGACGGTTCCAGGCAGTACCGAGATTTTTTGACTAGCTAAGCAACTATCAGCTTCACAAGAATGGCTCTCATTCTTAGGGTTTGTTATTGTTTGTCAAGCGAATATATAACGTTACAATGCTCCATTACCAACAGTTTTGTCATGTGACCCCTTAACAGGTTAAAGTTTATAAGGCGACATATTATTATTATTATTATTATTACTATTTGTCACCTTTATGCAGGGTATTTACTACTATGAACCTGTAATAAACCGTGTTTGTAGGGTATACAGAATTGCAGGTATTCTGTATTTACAATTCATGGCAAATGTAATGTTATTTCCCATTTATTATTATTATTATTATTATTATTATTGTCGTCATCGTCATCATCATCATCATCATCACCACCACCACCACGACTATGGACAGTCTTCCTCATGAGAAGGTAACAGTCTATCGCTAGTCAATACTTTCCAATTTCCCCGACTTTCATATGTTACCTGAAGACGCAATGCCACTTCCACAAAAGCCCACCAGTAGTAAAATTTAACCTTCAACGGTTTAATGTCATTTTGCAACGTATTCCTAATTTTTAAGTAAGATACTACTTTCAACTGACCTAGATATTGCCTAACTGACATGACATGAGTATCAAAATTCCTGGAGTCCTGGGGGTAGGTAAATAAAACTGTAATAAATATTCTATAAACAGGGATGACGATAATACAGTAGACATCTGAACTACTGCAGTGCTGAGTTTTTTTTTATTAATTTAGAATAATTAAGTTTCAAGGGAAGTACATGGAAGTCTGTCAGAAAAAATATTTAACATTATTTGACCTGACTTGACCTAACACAGTGTTACCTAAATGTAAAGGAAAGTAGGCTACATACCCACCTGTTGCACAGAAATGGTTAATAATGAAAATAGAACCAATCGTTTTGTTCTGTAACTAGACTACCATAAAGACTCCAAATCAGGACGCGCACCGACAATTGGATTAAAATTAAAAGTCTGTCACAGCATTAAATCAAATCAAATCAAATCAAATTAAAGGCATAAACTCAGGTTTGGGTAGGCCTGGTTATTCACAAAGGTCTATATTTAACACGGGCAGAACACTGTACAAACTCTGTTAATGTAGTCTCTTTGAAGACTTGGAAGTAACGCGTTTTCGCTGCAGTGTTTTTCTGTTCATTTTTCACTGGCGTTATTTACACCCATATCAATATACGTATTACTCATTTCCACTTGTACCATAGTGTAAATATTTATTGAAATTGGTTTCAGGGACAATTTTGTAATTTATCTTGGTGCATCTTGTATACACCGAATGCGCAATAAAACTTTATCAAAAAAACGTGTCTTCAGAGCACTCCTTACTTGCGAATACTCAATGACAAATCGAAAAGTCCTCTTATTACAGTCACTTCGAACTTCTACAATAAAATTTAACTGTAATAAAAATGAGCAGACAGAAATACAGGCCTAGTTTCGTAATATCAAAAATTGAACGCAGTGTCACACATCCAGTTGAAATAATTAAATATCAATCACACAACTGAAGAATAAAAAACCAACCAGAAGCCACTTTTTATTTTATTGTACTTCTTAAAGGCACAACATGTTTCGGGAATTACTATGCCCATCATCAGGATCTCGCGACTATGATGTTGATTACCACATTGGTCGTTTCGTTCTTGGTTTGCTGTAGGTTGAAGGTTAGGTGCGGTTAGGCTGGAGTAATGTCCGGGCTGCAGTCCGGACACTACTCCAGCCTAACCGCACCTAACCTTCAACCTACAGCAAACCAAGAACGAAACGACCAATGTGGTAATCAACATCATAGTCGCGAGCTCCTGATGATGGGTATAGTAATGCCCGAAACATGTTGTGCCTATAAGAAGTACAATAAAATAAAAAGTGGCATCTGCTTGGTTTTTTATTCTTCAGTTATCACAATGATTCACGGTCCAATAAACATCAGAAACATCTTATCAATCACACAGATTATCGAAAGATGGAAACTGAAGCTACCACAGTCCTAAAAATGATTCATTAAGCTAAATAAATAACGTGTTATCGGCAAGTTACGCAGATTTATCACGTGATATGATTTGGGAAATTTATAATTAAATCCGAGTACGTGACAAGTTTCGAAAACTCGTCTTTCGCTGGAAGGCGTTTTAACAGCGTGGGGCCAGTCTTGGGAGGAGGGTGCTACCAAAAGTTGCAAAGATGATCCTAATGCGTTCATCAGGTCTGGTTATTCCTGCACGTAACACAATCTGAGAATTGCTGAATGGATTTTTCTGCACACTAATATTGGGGATGTTTACTACAATTTGTAAACAGATTTGAACTCCATTATAACGCCACGAACGGGTTGAATATTTTGTGTCGTTATCAGCGAGTGTTGTTATAAAAGAGGAGTATAACGTTATGGTTAACAGTGAGTAATTAACTGGTACCACAGAACATCTGACGTTGTAAACGAGGTGTCGCATAGACCGATGTCGTTATAACCGGGTTCGGCTGTGTACTTACACTTTGGTTCAAATCGGATGACAATTAACGGTACTTCATAAGAAGCCATACGTGAGTGTGTAGAAGCACGTGGAAGATAACTCACTACATATTTATAGTATTAAGGAATATTTTGAATCACCTCTGTAAAAGATATTAAACCAACTTTATGTCCCACGTCTCTTTACGTTGTCTTACTATTTTCGAAACAATAAAACAGAAGTATTTCTATACTCCATCGTCTAATCCACTCTGTCTGTTAACGACGTTTAGAGAAAGCGGGAACAGTTTATAACGGTGATTCACCAGTTGGAAATCTAGAGGCATTTAACACAGACAGAAAGCCAGAAATCTTATACTTCACGTACACAATCTAACTCCTTGTACTTTTTAAAATTTATTCCCCACACATAAAATATTTATGGTTTCAGTGCGCATTTAGTTTTCTTTCTGAACTCTCCGTGTGTCTGGCCGCCGTCAGGCCGCAGACAGAACATTTGTATTCCATTAGGTGAAAAGCTGGGCGCGAGCAGCGACTGCCTTAACCTTACATTCGTGAACTAAAATGGGGGAGAAGGATCAATATAGAGGGGATGGGGAAGGTAGACCTTACGTGATGCATGATTTACGTATCGTGGTTTATTCATGGCTTGAATATTTTATACTTAATACGAAACCGAGAGACTGCGTGTTCAGTTAACTTCAGTGCTGTAACATACAGACAGGCATTCTTGCATGCTGTGAACGTACTCTTCATTTACCGCATGCTGCGTCCTCAAGCTGAGGTTCAAGTCTTTAGATGTACAGCACATTTATCCAGTATTTGTATTTCGTATATTCGGCTTTAGGCGTATAAGGAAAATGGCAAAAAAAAAAAAGATTATCTGTTTCGTCTTGTATGTCTGCCTGTCTGTCCGCTCCCACTGCAAGTGGTTCCATGAAATTTGACATTTGAGTGTTTTTCGAAAATCTCTCTAGAAACTTCAAGTGTCATTTAACTCTGAAAAGAATAACGGGTACTTTACATGAAGATCTACGTACATTTATTAAAATCTAATAAGAATAACGGGTACTTTACATGAAGATCTACGTACATTTATTAAAATCTAATAA
>Ga0123357_10008174_pt1 | contig 13040 bp, 2 predicted proteins | sample TergutEmb28metaG_FD_89873 | JGI IMG/M metagenome (GOLD analysis project Ga0123357, IMG submission 89873) | Embiratermes neotenicus P4 segment gut microbial communities from Petit-Saut dam, French Guiana - Emb289 P4 | ecosystem: Host-associated > Arthropoda: Insects > Digestive system > Gut ...
ATGATATTATGAAAGATTTTTTGAAAATTTTAGCGCCAATTTTTTTCGCCCTGTTTGCCGTTACGCAGCAGGCGGCGGCGCAGGAAACGATTTACAGCAACGGCTTTTCTAATGCAGAAAGCGTTAGCGGCTGGACTTTAAGCGGCGTTACGTGGCAAAACAACGTTACTTACGGTCCTTCTTTGCAATTTGCAACGGCTAACTCCTACGCCATGTCGCCAGCCATTCTTCCGGCTGGCGGAACTAACTTGAGCATTACCATTTCGGCAAGGTACGGCAACTACATTTATCTGCAAACCTCGCTCGACGGAACAACCTGGACGCCTGCCGTCAATGGGACGGGCAATCTGTTTTCCGGTAGCGCGTCTGTTGCCAATGCTACAAAATCCATGCCCGACGGTACGCGCTATTTGAGGTTTACGGCAATGTCAGGTACAGCGAATGACGTGTTCCTTATCTCAGCCATGATTACGGGAGCAGCATGCGATAATCCGAGCTTACCCGTTACCGGAATAAGTTTGAACAAGACTTCAACGGTATTGTCTCTGGGAAAAACGGAACAACTCACTGCAATAGTGGCGCCATTATGCGCCTTAAATAAAACGGTAGTCTGGAGCAGCAGCAATAACAATGTAGCTACTGTAAATTCATCAGGTTTGGTGACGGCTGGCTCGTCGGGAACGGCAACTATTACGGCAACGACACAAGATGGAGGATTTAAAGCGCAATGTCAGGTAATGGCGAGCGAAGTAATTTACGTCAATGATTTCGCTACTGTTGAAAGCGTTAATGACTGGACTTTAAGCGGTATTGCCTGGGATAGCGGCAATAGCGGACAGTTGGTTCTTGCATCGGGTTCGTATGCCGTTATGCCTGCCCTGCCGCAAAACTATCACAACTTGGTTATTAACGTTTCGACGAGTTATGGCAGATACATAGACTTATCTACCTCGACCGACGGCGTCGCTTACGCCAGTCAGGGATTATTTGCAGGCAACAGCGGCTTGACAGTGGGAACTAAAGAAATACCGGACGGAACGAGATACGTGAAATTTACGGCGTCATCATCAGGCTGCTATCTTGCTTCGGTATCGGTGACGGGCGTAGCATGCGGAGAAAACGAACCTGTTACAGGAATAAGTTTGAATAAAACTTCAACTAAACTCTATCAGGGAATAACGGAGCAACTCACGGCAGATGTGCTGCCATTCTGCGCCGCAAATAAAAATGTAACGTGGAGCAGCAGCAACACCGCAGTAGCAACCGTAAACGCCAATGGTTTGACGGCAGCCATAGCTCCGGGTGAAACAGTCATTACCGCAAAAACAAGCGACGGCAATATCACCGCGCAATGCGCAACGACAGTGACAGCCTTTTCCAACAGCTTTGAAACTGATGACGATATCGCAGGCTGGACATTAGTTAACGCTTATCGCTACAGCACCTCCTTTTACGCTTCGGATGGCAGCTACTCTATTTCGATTGCTTCCGGAGGGAGCATTACCACGCCCGAATTGAATCTCAGCGGCTTTAACAAACCCATTTTCTCGGTAGCAATGTACAACAATGAGCTGATAGACGTTTATACATCCACCGACGGCGTCAACTTCAATAAAATCGGCGCAGACGCTTTATTTCTTATCGCAAAAACAGTGAAATATATCCGGTTGGTCAACCCCGGCACATCCAGCGTCTATGCCGACATGTTCAGTATTCAAGAAGCGCCTGCGCCAATCAGCAGTTTCCCATATATTAACAGCTTTGAAACCGCTGACGATATCGCAGGCTGGAGATTAGTAAACGCTTCGCGCTACAATTTTACCTATATGGACGGCGACTATGTGATGTTGATTGGCGGTTCCGGAGGCAGCATTACCACGCCCGAATTGAATCTTAGCAGCCTTGAAAAGCCTTTTTTCTCAATAGCAATATACCAATACAATAGTCCAATAGACGTATATACTTCCACCGACGGCATAAACTTCAACAAAATCGGATCAAGCGCATCTTGCTTTATCGACAAAACAGTGAAATATATCCGGCTGACCAACTCCGGTACATTTTCTATTGAAGTCGATATGTTCCGTATTGCTGAAGCGCCGCTTTATATTAATGATTTTGCCGCTTCATCAAGCGTCGATGACTGGACTTTGAACGGCGCCGCATGGTATGACTACAATAACGGAAGCCTGTATTTTAGTTCGGTAAGCTCGTATGCAGTTATGCCTACTCTACCGGATGGCTTCACAGACTTGGTTATCACCGCCTCGACGAGTTCTGGCAATCTCAACCTTTACACTTCTCCCGATGGCGTCAACTACGACAATCAGGGAGCGCTTACAGCCGGAACGGCTACGAAAAACATGCCCGACGGAACGCGGTTTGTGAAGTTTGTCGGTAATGATTACCTCACGTCGGTAATTGTGACAGGTAATGCGTGCAAAGAATCCTTGCCTGTTACCGGAGTAAGTTTGAGCAAAACGTCAATAAACCTGACGCAGGGAGCGACTGAGAGCCTTATTGCAATCTTAACGCCGGTTTGCGTCCAAAATCGCAACGTCGTATGGAGCAGCAGCAACAACAATGTGGCTACCGTCAATTCATCAGGTTTGGTGACGGCTGGCTCGCAGGGGACGGCAACGATTACCGCAACTACCGTCGATGGCGGATTTAAAGCGCAATGCGAAGTAACGGTGAACGACATAATTTACGCCAATGACTTCCCGAATGCGGCAAGCGTTAGCGACTGGACTTTGAGCGATGCTTCGTGGAATAGCTACAATAGCGGAGAATTGGCTTTTCCTTATAACGGCTCGTATGCCATTATGCCGGTTTTGCCGCAATGCAATGGGGATTTGCTTATCAGTATATCTGCGATTTATGGCAATTGCATCTACCTGCAAACCTCGACTGACGGCGTATCCTACGCTAATCAGGGATTGTTTACAGGCACAAGCAGCGGCTCAGTGGAAACGGCGACAAAAACTATACCTGCCGGAGCGAGATACGTGAAGTTTGTAAATCTAAATCAAAACAATTACGCGTACATCGTCTCGTTAACGATTACAGGCAGTACTTGCAAAGAATCCTTGCCTGTTACCGGAGTAAGTTTGAACAAAACAATTACTACCCTGCAGATCAACGCGACGGATAATCTCAGAGCTACCATAACTCCATCCTGCGCGCAGAATGAAAGTGTGACATGGAGCAGCAGCAACCCGGCAGTAGCTACCGTAAATCCTGACGGCTTGGTTTCGGCAATATCCACAGGAAGGGCAACCATCACCGCAACCACTGCCGACGGCGGTTTTAAGGCGAAATGCTTGGTTATTGTGGGAAAAGTTATTTACAGCAACGATTTTGCTACTGCGGACAAAGCAAATGAATGCATGCTGGGCGGCGCTACGTGGAGGAGCGATTATGGCGGTTCTATATTTCTTCCTAGTAATTCATCTATGATTTTGCCGGTTCTGCCGGATGCCGCAAACCTGATGATTACAGTCACGGCATATTATGGAAATTACTGCAATCTGCAAACCTCGCCTGACGGCGTCAATTACGCCGACCAGGGAACAATTGCAAGCGATTATTCATTACAAACGACAATGATACATCTGCCTGATGGAACCCGGTACGTAAAATTTGGATCAACTTATTATTTTGGTAGCAACGTTGCTTCAGTAACAATAACCGGCGAGGACGTATGCACAACCGATCCTGTCGCCGGAATATATGTGAACAAAACATCAACGACCTTGCTGACAAATACAACAGAACGCCTCTTTACAGCCGTAGAACCGGTTTGCGCCGCAAGCAAAAATGTGACGTGGAGCAGCAGCAACGGCATGGTAGCTATAGTAAACTCCGACGGCTTGGTGTCGGCTGTATTCCCCGGAACGGCAATTATCACCGCCACCACCGCCGACGGCAAATTCTCGGCGCAATGCAGCGTGACGGTAAACCTGAGCGGTCAGGTTAGCAATAATCTTGTTTCCACAAACCTTGGACAGTGGTATAGCGAAAGAGAATCGGACAACTACATGCAGTTTGTTTCAGGCAGTTCGGAATATTTCTTTTCCGGCGGGCAAGTTTATCCGTATTATACATTCGACGGAAGCGCCTTTCCCTGCAATATCAACAACGATAATACGACTGATTTTTACATGTACAATTCAGGAACCGGCTCGCTTAACAACTATAGAGTCCGTATTGTCGGCGAAAACGGCGAAATAAAGACCATTCCTCTTCCTTTTCCGTCATCGACAAGCGATATTTCGCCCTGCGACTATAACGGTGACGGGCTGACCGACTTCAAAATAGGCTCCAACATTTTTGTGCAGGGCGCTAACAGCTCCTTTACGCAAAAAGCGCTGAACATCATGAACCGCGATACATGGTTAAACACTTCGGGATTTTCTATGTCGAGTTTAGCGGGACACACCGGCGCATGGATTGAATCGGCTCCCGTAGCCTACGTTCCGCCCCAAACGGCAAATTTGATTAATATGGACCTCGACGGAAACGGATTGCCCGATTTGTTAGACACAAAAAGCGGCGAAGTGTTGCTCAATATGGGCGCCGACGTTTTTGTCAAAGAGCAGTTGGGCGGCTATGTGATGTTCCGCGACCTGACGGGGAACGGAAAAATGGACAATGTGGTTTTCAATCAGTCCACCAAGACGGTTGTCGCCAATATTGTGCAGGACGACGGCTCGTGGAAATCGCAAACCCTGATCAGCAACCTTGCCATGGACAACCAGATTTGGGCTTGCGACTACGACCGCGACGGCGATGCCGATATTATCCTGCCGTTTAGCTACAGCGCGAGCAATGCCGGATCATTCATCGCTGTGATGGTCAACGACGGAAAAGGAAATTTCACCATGAAGGAAAATTTCTATACCGAACAACTCTATTTCGTTGGCTGCGCCGATTTGGATAACGACGGTTATTACGATATTCTGGCTGCAAACGGATGGAGCAGCTCTTTGAAAGCGCCTTCAGGAACTGTCTATTGGCTCAAGGGCAATGCGCAATATCAATTCGCCCTGCAACCGCAGCCGTTATATTCAACTTCCGTATCCGGCATTTCCGTTGCCGACATAAATAATGACGGAAAATATGAGTTGCTGTGTTCCGACGGCATGCATCCGATTAATATTTCCGCCGCCGAGTGTAAGTCTCCTGCTCAGCCCGCCAAGCCTGAGTTTGCTTACGAGCCTTCGACCGGCTATCTGAAAGTGAGCTGGCAGCCTTCCTCCGACCCGCGCTATTCGCCGGTTGACCTCACCTACGAGGTTCGAGTCGGCAGCGCTCCCGGCAAGGGCGACATCGTGTATGCCGCCGCATATTCCGACGGTCGCCGCCGCAACCTGCTCGACGGCAACGCCAACTATGCATTGGAGAAACTGATCGACGCTTCGGCATGGAACGCCGGCAATTACTATATTTCCGTTCAGGCTATAAATCCCGTGCGGCGCGCTTCCGCTTTCTCGCAGGAGGCTGTCTTCACAAAAACGCTATTGTCCGCAAAGTTTGTCCTGTCGGAAGAACAAACCACAAGCGACACCATTACGGTTATGTGCATAAATCCGCATGACGCAAGGCTCGAATATATCTGGAATTTCGACGGAGGAACGGTAATCGACAAAAATGCCGACGAAACCGTGATAAAACTGAAATTTACCGCGCCCGGACAGAAACGCATCACACTGCAAACCAAAAATGCCGCAGGAGAATTGTCGGCTCTATGTGCGCAGGAGACATACCTCTTTGCCAATAAGTTTACCAACGGCGGAATTCCGTATTCGCCAAGCGCAACCCCCATTGCTTTTGCCGACCTTGATAACTGCGGAAAATTGGAGGCGCTGACCAATAACGGCGTTTATCAAAACGACGGGAAAGGAAATTTCACCAAAGTGAATAAAATATTCAATACCAATCTGAATCTTTATAACGGCGTAAATTTGTTTGATTATAACAGCGATGGAATGGCTGATATATTTAACTTATATGGTAATTGGAGCGTTTACAAAAATACTTCCGCAGTCGGAGATATTACGTTTCCAATATCGCCCGAAACGCTGAATCATTATCATTCCCTTAATTGGGATTTTAACAACGACGGTAAAATAGATGCATTAGAGCTTGGCGATTATTCCAATTGCAATCTGTATTTAAACAATGGGGATTATAAAAATTTTACGCAGATAAAAGAAAATTTTAATAATTATTTTACTGTTATAGATTTGGATAAAGACGGATTTTTGGATATAATAGAATTAGATACTTATAATAAGTATGCGGCTATGCTGTTTAACGACGGCAAAGGTTCTTTTACAGAAAAAGATATACCGCTGTCATATCCAAGCAACAGCTACTACTTCCTGTTTGCTGATGTAAACAGCGATGGTTATGTGGATTTTCTGGCGAGCGCCGGTCAGCAACTGTATGTTTACCTGAATAATCAAAATGAAAGTTTTGCGAATCCGGCAATTATTGATATTCCTGTGGTATTTACCGGCGGTTCATATAGTTATATAAAGCCTGAATATGCTTATGATTTTGATAACAACGGCTATCCTGATATTTTTATAGACGGTTATGATAGCGACACCGGTATTCTGTATTTCTATGAAAATCTGCAAACCAAATTTTATAAAAACGGAGCTTACGATTATTACGGCACAATGTTATCAAATCCTGTTATAGCCGATATCGACGGCGATGGAGTGCAGGATTTTCAAAGTGGTAATTATTTATATAAAAACAATACCACTGTAACCAATACGCCGCCCGCTCCGCCTGCCAATATACGTTACGCTCAATTAGACGAGACATTGCTGATCGAATGGGATGCGGCAAAAGACGCCGAAAGTCCCGCATCGATGCTTCGCTACAATGTCAGCGTGAAAAAGCAGGGCGCCACGGGCGACAACGTTTATGTGATTTCTCCGCTCAACAGCGCAGCCAATGACGTTATGCCCGTATCGTTGCAGGGTTATCCCTATAATCCTTACTACCGCGCCGCAACGCGAATGGAGATACCGCTGACGGGTTTCGACATCGGCGCAACCTACGAGATTCGGATTCAAACCTTAGACGGATGGAATGCGGTATCGGCTTTTTCTGCGCCTGTCGCGGTAAAAATAGAGAACAATCCGCAAATCAAACTACCGGCTTCGATATGCGCAGGCATGTCGGCGACTGTTGAGTATCGCGGCACGGGAACTCCCCAGCAGCGCGTGTGGAACTGGGGCGGCGGTACGCTGTTGAGCGAGAGCGGCAATCAGTATGAAGTGGTTTGGAACAGCGAGGGAGCAAAAACGATTAGCGTCACCGTAAGCGGCGTGACTAACGAAGCTATGCTTCAGGTATTACCGACTATCGACCCTGCGCTTCCGATTCCCGGCGTGGCGTCGGCGCAGACGCAGATGAGGATTCCTTTGCCCAATGCGCAGTTCGGCTATGTGATGGAAGAATCATATTATGATGCTAACGGATTTGTTTACGGCTATCAGTCGGGCGGCGGCAGCGGAATAACGGTTATAGCGCCTCGCCCCGCTCCGGTATGGCAGGTGAACAGCGTTACCGGCGCTGCCGCATTGACTTTCCCGCAGGCGGGCTACTACACGATGCGAATCACCGTTAACACTCCCTGCGGCGCTGAAAGCAACTGGTATCAGGTGCAGGCGATTGACATCCCTCGACCTGCAATACAAATAGTAACCTCTGAAGATAGCAAGAGCAGGATAGCATGGGAAGTTCCCGCCAATTTGCCTTCTTTCGTAAATGGCGTGAATGTTTACCGTGAAGGATCGAAGTATAACGATTTCATACTTGAGGCAAGTCTTCCGTTAAGCCAGACAAGTTACGTCGATCCGTATTCCAACGTGAATATTATGTCTTCGCGCTACCGCATAACGTGGACTACCAATTTGGGCGCAGAATCGCAACCGAGCGTGCCGCATCAAGGCATTCACCTGATGATTAACCAGGGTATCGGCAACGGATGGAACCTTTTCTGGGGTCAGTATGAAGGCGCAATTATCGAAAGTTTCCGCATTCTCCGCGGCACGACGCCCGATAATCTCAGTTTGCTGGCGGAAGTAGCGGGCAGCGCGGCTTCCTACTCCGACTTTACGGCGCCTGCAGGAGGGCTTTATTATGCCGTTGAATACAATACGGTTTATACTCCGGAATTTTCGTCGATGTTGCGTAAAGTATCTGCCTCCGATGCAGGGCGTTCAAATGTGGTAGGCACTGCTGATGCGTTTAACGTGAAACTTGCTACCGGCTTGAGCATTGATTCGCCGGACGAGATAACGCCGAGTCAACCGAGCATTTTCCTGGTAGCGAACATCACGCCGTTCACAGCCACCTATCAAGCCGCCAACTGGAATATAACAGGCGGCAGTAATCTGGCTACAATCAACGGTATGGGTATGCTGACGCTCACCGGCGCAGGCAACGGCAGCGTAACGGTGCAGGCTACTACCATAGACGGTAGCAACCTGACGGCGCAGAAAACGATACAGGTGAGGAATGTGATTACTTCTATCAAAATTCGCGCCGACCGAGACGTTCTGACTCAGGACTTTTATTATACCTATCTTTATGCCGATATTTTACCGGCAGAGATGGCGTCGTCTGATATAGAATGGAGCGTTTCCGGCAAAAGCGGCAACTTCGACGTTATGCTGTACGGCAATTATCTGTATGTATCCAACATACTTTCCGACGGCACAGTCACAGTTCGCGCTACTGCGACTAACGGCAGCGGCATGTATGCCGAAGGAACGCTCAGCGTGTCGTCGCTCACGCCGATAATCGCCGTCAAAGCGCCGGACGTCAATCCGCAAGCCTATCCTAATCCGTTTACGGGAACAATCCATGTGTCAGGGGCAGAAGGCTGTATGTTGCAAGTGTTGAATCTTGCCGGCGTTATGGTGCATAATCAAAAGATAACCAACAGCGAAGAAACGCTTCAATTAGGACGGCTGCCTGCAGGGATTTATATCTTCCGTTTTGAAAAAGATGGGCAAAGCAAGGCGGTGAAGATGATGAAAGCGAAATGATAGCGGTTAACGGTTAATGGTTAACGGTTAATGGTTAGCGGTTAGTATCAACAGCCTGTCGTTGCGTTTAAATGCGCAATGGCAGGCTGTTTGTTTTGTCATTTTGCAACAAAAAAAATTTTTCTTTACTTTTTTTATTATTTGTCAAAAAAATATTATTAACTTTGCTGCACATTCAGTTAAATCAATGCTAATAATGTTAAACAAATAATGAAAAAGACACTCTACATTCTTGTCTTCTTACTCATACAGGCTTATGGTTTTGCAGAAGAAACAATGCAGGATAAAATACAAAATATCCTGAATGATAAAAAGATAGAAGATACTTATCAAAGGTTTAATATAGCGAGAGACACGCTTGCGAATCAACGTTTCAATTTGCCTTTTGAAGAAGCCCTTCGTTTATACAACGATGTATTGTTGCCTTTTGCTGAGAAAAAAATAAAAGACGACCACAAAAGCAATATTGCTAAAGCTGCTGTTTGCGGAGGAATTATTGATATATATGAAATCAAGGGAGCCCCTGTCGATTTTGCAAGTTTAGAACCGTATTTAACAAAGATGCTTGAATATGCCGAATTGTCCGAAGATGATGATGTGCGCTATCACGCTTATTCTATAAATGGTTACTATCAATCGGCAATGGGAAGCGTTCAAATTGCACAGGAGTATTTTTATAAAGCAATCAGTATCAGCGAAACGCATAACAATTACGAAAGAATTTTCAGTTGTTTTTTTGAAATTGCTGAAAATCTGTTGCAAACCAGAGACATTCCCGGCTTGCGCAAAATAATTGAACAAATGCAACAATATACGAAGAAGCCGGCATTTGGCAAAAATCCTGTAGCCTTATATAATTTTTATTCTGTTCAAGGCGCATATTACGGTATTTTATCGGAAGACAGTCCGGAGCCGGAGACTGCCACATATAACGACTCAACGCTTATGACTGAAAGAAACATTATCAATTTGATAGAAAACAACAAAGAAAAATTGAAAAATAATTCGGTCGCTTTTGCCTATTACAATATGGCTCTAACTTATAGCAGGCGTTATCCGGAACGCTATGATTCGACTTATTATTTTTTAGACAAAGCGCTTAAATTAAAGTCCGGTCTAAAACTTGTAGATATTGAGTTGGATATCAACGTTTATGAATTATTTGCAGAACAACATTTTGCGCAAAAAAAATACGAGCAGGCTGAAAAAGATATATTGTATGTGCTTTCTTTACTGGATCAGGTTAAAGATAATAACTCTGTTATACCGGAATATACCGAAACCTATAAATTTTTGGTCATGTATTACGAAACCATGAATCGACCTGCTGAAGCGCTGAAATATCATAAACTGATGTTAGAGAACGAGAAAAAGCGGTATGACAAGGATAAAATTGATGCTATGGACGATATGCTGGTTAAGTACGAATCTGAAAAGAAAAAAGAACAGATTGACCGGCTGACGGAGCAAAATAAAGCGGCAAGGAAAATAATGCTTCTTGCTACCAGCCTGACTATACTTCTGTTAATTGTTTTATTTGTTCTTTTCCGTTTAAATAGATTAAGAAAAAAGAATTACGACCTCTCTATTTATGAATCGGCGTTGCTTGCAGAGCTGAAACAGAGCGAACTGGAACAGCAATTGAAAGAAAAAGAACAGTTGAGGCGCCAATATAGCGACAAGGAAGCGCAATCTAACATGAATGAACAGAAAGCGCTTTTGTATGATGCAGGGTTGAAACGTTTCCAACAACAAATGGAGCAAAAGCCAACCAAAACCATGATAGGAAAACTCACGGATTTGATTTGTAAATCTTGCATGGAAAAAACGAAAAAAAATTTCTATATCCGGCAATTATCCGAACTGGATATCGATATGATGGAATTAGGTTATCTCACCGCTAACGAAAAAATATCCAATATGGATATGAAATATATTATCTGCTTTGCTATTGACATGGATGTGAAAGATATGAGCGTCCTGTTCAATGTAGAACCTGCCAGTATCCGTTCTGTCCGTTACCGCATTAAAAAGAAATTCGGAGAAAAAAATACTTTTAAATTTTTGATGTGATTGGGGAATGCTCTTTGTGATGTTTTCACAAAAAATTGTATCTTTGCGTTTAATAAATTTTAATTTAGTATTGCTTATGAATACAATACGGAAACTGCCCATTGGCATACAGGATTTTGAATATTTACGTAGAGAAAATTTTCTTTATGTAGATAAAACACAATATGTTTATCAATTAGCGCATTACGGAAAACCTTACTTTCTCGGTCGTCCGCGCAGGTTTGGGAAAAGCCTGTTTCTTTCCACGCTCAAAGCCTATTTTGAAGGTAAAAAAGAACTTTTTGAAGGATTGAGAATTGCCGAACTCGAAAAAGAGTGGACTGAATATCCTGTTTTTTATATGGATTTTAATGTTGGATTGCTGATAAACGCAAAAAATGTAGCAGAGCGTCTAAACTTTAAACTCAAAGAATTTGAACAACTGTGGGGACAAAAAACGGATACCGAAGATTTAGCAAGCCGTTTTGAGGCGGTCATCAGAAGCGCTTATGAACGGACAGGAAAACAGGCAGTCGTTCTTATCGACGAATATGATAAGCCATTGACAAATACAATGGACGACCAAATTGCAAACGAAGAAATCAGAACTTTACTGAAATCATTTTACGGCGTATTAAAAAGCGCAGACTCTTACCTGCGATTTGTTTTTATTACAGGCATTACAAAATTTTCAAAAGTCAGTATTTTCAGCGACTTAAACCAGCTTATTGATATAAGTTTGGATAAACGATTTGCAGAAATTTGCGGAATTTCCGAGCCTGAATTATTGCAAAATTTTCAACCCGAAATTCAGGCGCTGGCGGATTCAAATAATTTGACTTATGAGCAGGCGTTTGCCGGACTCAAAAAACGTTATGACGGTTACCATTTTGCAAAAGTGAGCGCTGATATTTACAACCCGTTTAGCCTGTTAAATACTTTCGCGAAGTCGGATTTTGCTTATTACTGGTTTGCCACCGGCACTCCCACTTTCCTGGCAAAAGCGCTGAAAAATCAAAACTATGATATTCGCAAGTTTGAGGACGATGTTTTGGTTGATACAGTCTCAATAATGGATTACCAATTTGAAAATCAAGATCTTATTCCATTGCTTTATCAAACCGGTTATTTGACAATAAAATCGTATAAAGAAGATGACGATGCTTTCGTTTTGGGATTTCCAAATGAGGAAGTAAAATATGGTTTTCTAAAAGAACTCTTACCTGTATTTGTAATCACACCAATAACAACAAGAAATTTTTCAGTAATTGAATTTATGCGACAATTAAAACAAGGAGATATCGATGGCTTTATGACTTCTTTAAAAGCATTTTTCGCCGATATTCCCTACGATGCAATAGAACAAAAAAATCGCAATGAGCAATATTATCAACATATTTTCTATTTGCTTTTCACGTTAATGGGGCAGTTTGTGCAAACCGAAGTAAAAAACAACAGAGGCAGAGCCGATGCCGTTGTAAAAACAGTCGGCAATATTTACGTTTTTGAGTTCAAAATGGATGACAATGCAACTGTTGAAGATGCCCTCGCACAGATTAACAGCAAAGATTATGCAATTCCATACGCTGCCGACCACAGAAAAATTGTGAAAGTTGGCGTAGAGTTTTCGCAAATAGAGCGCGGAATAAAACGCTGGCTGATAGAATAAAAAATAAAATGAGTTAATACATACCTTCAAAAAAATTCAAAAATTAACATAAAATATTTGCACAGTATTTTTTTCTTCTTTACCTTTGCCGTTGTTTTAACAAGATTGTTAAACTAAACTATTAAACAATGGAATTAAAAACAGGCAATAAAGAACAAATCATTCTTGAAGTTGCTGAAAAACACTTTATAGAAAAAGGATTTGCCGGAACAAAAACAACGGAAATCGCAAATGATGCCGGA
>Ga0123357_10008175_pt1 | contig 13039 bp, 5 predicted proteins | sample TergutEmb28metaG_FD_89873 | JGI IMG/M metagenome (GOLD analysis project Ga0123357, IMG submission 89873) | Embiratermes neotenicus P4 segment gut microbial communities from Petit-Saut dam, French Guiana - Emb289 P4 | ecosystem: Host-associated > Arthropoda: Insects > Digestive system > Gut ...
ACACACAAAAAGCGCCCCCCCCCCCCCCCCCCCCCCCCGAAAAAACCGAGAATGCAGGATAGCATTTAGATGGGCCATACGAACATGGTGAATATAATGGGACTAGGTAAGGACCGTGTCCAAAGCGGATTTGTTGTCGCTACCGATACACGCCCTACGGTTCTGCCAAACTGCATTAACACCGTCAGCTACATCTACATGCAATGAAACGTGAACATACCCGTGAACTGTGATTCAAGGAGGGTGTAAAAGCAAGGGCTTGAAAATACAACGCCAACAGTCGGCTGCAACGAAGAACGACCACATCAGGCTGTGTGCCAGGTACTACTGCATATATTAGCCAACCGGACTACCTGAGAAAAACATCACAGGCCCACACAGAATTTTTCTTTGTGGTGGGAGGGCTGACCCTGAGGTTACACATAATTTGATTTTAAAACTGTGCAAAGAAAATCATTTCAATATCTCCGAGCCGACATCTGGTTGGGTTACAGGATAAATTAAAACTGATGAAGAGGGCAAAAGTCTACATATTCCTAAGCTTTTATTACACTTTCAATATTCGAATGTTCTAGTCATCAGCCAATTTCAGTCGCTAATTTAGGGTAAAGCGTAAATCACGTAAAACCTTTGATATCGTCGTGTCTACAAAATCTGTGGTGTTTGAACTTCGCTATTGGCAGGATGCAGCCGAATTGTCAAAAATGTCCGAAATTAATGAGTACGCCAAGCACGTCCTCTCTCACCTACACTGTTTATATATATTTAAATGAAATAGTAATTAAATGGCAGAAGGAACGACGTAACAGGAATTCCACTTTAAAAAATCAGCAACTGTTAACGCTGTTATTTGCTACTGACCTAGTTATAATATCCATCATTGAAGATAACTTGCAGATAGCGGAGTATAAATTACATCAAACAACAAAAACAACAACAACAACAACAACAACAAGGTTTTAACTTTACCTGTTGAGACAACAAAACTAATGGAATTTAAAGGACGAAATCCGGTCCGAAATAAAAATGTGATAATAAAATTACGTAACGCGTAATTTCCTTCAATTACTTAGGAAAACTGGTATCTTATGAAAAGGAAGTGGACGTCGATAACAAATTAAATAATATTTGCAAATAACAGGTACTATAAACAATGTGTTCAGACCACAGCAAACCCTATGGAAAACAATAATACAGTAATACAATACACTAGCCCTTCCAGCTGTGTCATACGATAGTGAAAATTGGACCATTACAGCAACAGACGCAATAAGAATAAAAGCAAAAGAGATTAAATATATGACAAAACATTTAGACACATTACAAAACCAATACAGACTACTAAGGAATTAAATATAACCTCAGTCTTGGACAAAATACAGCAATACACAAGAAAGTGGCTACGACATGTAAAGAGAATGCCTCGTGACACATAAAACAGGATAATAAAATTGTACCTACCACATGGCAGAAAAAACCATGGAAAACCACTGAAGAGAATTCTGGATGTGTGAGACCGGAACGGGTGAACAAGTGGCTCAACTCCATGATAGCATCATGATGATGATGATGATGATGATATTGATGTTGATGACGACGACGACGATGATGATGATGACGGCGGCGGCGGCGACAATGGTGATCAAGATTTAACGTATATGGTGGTAAACGTAAACTGTCCCTAGGTTTTCATTAGGCACCGAAACATGAAGATGTATGAGTAAGCAGATTCGTTCCATGCATTCTTAACTTAGAACCTAGAGCGAAATACACGGCCAACTTCAAATCCCGGGTCCTTACCCGCAGAAAAAAATGTCCACATGCCGAACAGATAAGACGCAGGGTAGGACTAGATATTCTGTAAAAGGTAAAGAGTCTGGAAAGGCATTTAAGGCTCCAGGTTTTTGAGGCTCTCAGAACCTCTAGAAAATCAGCACATGAAGGTGGCAGAGTTGTCAATCCTATCCACCAGTAGCCTTTATCCCCAGCCCCATCCCCACCTCCGGAGATAACCCTGGTACTCATTTTCGTTAGAGTGAGGCCGGAAAGATTAATTCAGTGAAAAATCAAAAAGACCTAATCGAAATCGAACCCGCGGCCATCAGGCTTGTAGTTCAGTGCCCAAACTGCACCACGGCGTAACGCCTAGAGAATATACAGAGTCCTCAGAAATCTCAATGCCTGTTGGCAATCGAACCACAACCATTCGGGGGGTCCAGCCCGCGCTAGGCACTACAAGCACCGAATTACAGTGGCTACAGTTGCTATGTAGAAATCTATGATACAAAATATTAACAAAATCCGTCCACACTGCTGCTCTAATATGCAAGTCTTCTACGATACCACGTCGGGTCGATTACAGAACAGCGACGTTTCGGGGAAGTGCGGTGCCTGCCTCCATACACTAAAAAGAATAAGACTGAAGAGGAAGGCAGGCGTACCTCGAAAACGTCGGTAACTATAAGCCGGTCGAAACGGCGTGCCATCCCAAGATGCAAAAAATACGCACAGCGAGTCTACACTAAAACGTACGTGCGGACAGGCAGACACGACCGCCGGTATATGCAATGAGTTTATGCGTCTTGTCCACAGAACCCACAATTACAGAAAACTGTTTGAAGCGAAATTTTCATCAGCAACCCAGTGTCACCCTGTGCGGAGTTTCCAAACAGTCTACCATTCAGAAGCATCTCAGGAGTCGTTTTTTTATGGCATCCGAAGTAAAACGACCGGTAATATTCCAACTCCGAAGCAGTCGTAACCCGACCGCAGACCTTCTTTCAGTTTATCAAGGGAACCAGAAAATCGGAATAAGGAAACCTGCATGTGAGTTTCTCTGTTTCTCTCCCGCGTTATATCTATCACGTACACACCCATCCCATAAAAATTCTCCGAATTCTATATCCGTGCCTCACTTAACACACTGAAAACTTCTGAGCAAAAATAACCAATACTGCAAATAAATTTGACATGCAATATTCTGATGAAACCGAAGGCTCGAGACCAGTTTAATATATATTATATAATGTGCAGATTCTTATAATAAAACCAACCAGATGCACTAATTTCTCAAGTTTATTTTTGGAATAAAACTCTACATGTTTCGGACAGTTCCTCTGTCCATCATCAGGAGTTTTTCGCTGTACACACAGCAATGGTATATGTCATACAGGTCTGCTTACAGAGTGCGAGCTGGAACCTGCTGTCAGCAAACCTGTATGACATATACCATTGCTGTGTGTACAGCGAAAAACTCCTGATGATGGACAGAGGAAATGTCCGAAACATGTAGAGTTTTATTCCAAAAATATATTTGAGAAATTAGTATATCTAGTTGGTTTTATTATAAGAAATTATCACGATGCACGGTCACCCGAACGTCAAATAATGAGTAGTCTGTGAGTGTTTCGAAAAATAAATTAAATCCTGAATTATATTACACGAACACCAATACCACATATCGCAAGTGTATTCTGCACGCGCGTGGTGCAGTTCGCTAATGAAACTGAACTTCCTTCTCACAGCTTCACATTATGACTCAGCAAAGTAATAACCCACAAGGAAGATGGAAGAGAACTGATATATCCACAGCAATCAAAATTATCACCAGCGCAGGGCAAAACAGAGGAAAAACAATATTACTACTAAAAAGTGTGAAATTACGTTATTCCTACGGACCCGACGGGAAGAACGAACCTTTTTAATAAGAGATTTCTTATACGAATTTGTTGAAGTCGCCGTCACTCAATTTCCGTAGCGGAATACCGCTTCCACGTGGGACAGATTTCGCGGGAACAAAGTTCGAAATCAGTGCTTTAAAAAAAATTAAAACTTTATCTTGCAACTCAATTACGTCATAGTAATCTTAAACCACACCCGGTTCAGTCATCACCCCGCAGAGAAGTAATGAAATTTACTTCACCTTAGGTCGACCCCACGCCACGCCACACAGACAAAACAAAATCATGTTTCGAGTTTCCAAACTCAGTCCGTCCGCTGGGCATGTGAACAGACCAACAGCTGTGACGTTTCACCTCCCCAGGTCGATTACTCCACGACATTTCGAACTTCAGGGTTTTAGTAATTTGCTCAAATCCTTCCCGCACGCAACTCTTTCGTAATAGAATAGACCGAGCTCCAGCAGACGACAGTTTGAAGCTACTATCACACGCTTTGCAACAGTTTACAACACATCCCAATTACCTCACATACAAATAAACATATTTAGCATTGAATTTTTAGTTTGATTTTCACTAACTTTCACAAACCTGACGACAGCGGAAAAAAAAACAGTTTTTTTTTTTATTTTATACTTCACACAGAGCTTTTAGAATAGAGCTGGGTCAACGCCGAGAGCATTCCGGATGAACAAAATAAAGTTGTGTTATTAACGATTCCTAAATTCAACAGTAAACCTGCCTGCGCATAATGTCGCAGACAACATTAAAAATATATTTCGAAAAATTGTACGTGCAATGACATGAACGGAAAATGAAACGATTAACACTATGCGTAATTGCAAGGTTCCACCGGGAAGCAGACGACAGCAGCGATATTCTGTTTATTCAATTACACACACAAACACATGCACATGTATATATGTGTGTGTGTGTGTATATGTATATATATATATATATATAAGGATTCTAAAATTTACATTAAAACATTTAAAATGCTCCTACATGTTTCGATCACACGATCATCCTCAGGGAGCATACAATGTTCCTTGCTGAAGTTATAATTAAAACATTCAGTGAATTACTTCGTTACGGTAAATTTGATGCTGTGGCGGCATGTCTGTAAGTAGAAAATATGTTTATTAATTAGACTGCTAAAGCAATATAGTAAGAATTGAATATTATATACAAATAATTAGGCTACCCGGATTGAAGCTTGTGTTATGTTTACCGTGTTTTTGTGTGAGTAGTACGCTGTTTAGAATGAACCTGGTTTTAAATTATAACTTTAGCAAGGAACAATGTATGCTCCCTGAGGATGTTCGTGTGATCGAAACATGTAGGAGCATTTTAAATGTTTTAATGTAAATTTTAGACTTCTTAAATTATATGTGTGTGTGTGTGTGTGTGTGTGTGTGTGTTCATGTGTTGGTGTAACTGAATAAACTACAGAATGCACGGCGCAACGACAAAATTTAAAAAAAAAAAAAAAAGCGATCTTCTTTGTTTTTGCAGCGCGAAGTGGTAATTCCTTACCGACATTTCTGGACAACCAAACAGTTCCATATTCAAGGACCAAGAATCCAAATAAGGCAGCAGTAACCCTAGTACGGAGTTTACACAAGGAAGAGTGGGGGCGGTGATAACTTATCAGTAACGATGACTACTACTCCACGATACTGTCCAAGTTCTCCCTTGCACATCATTCTTACACATCACGTAGTGGAGTCAAATCTCCACGCATTCTTAACCCCAGCATCAGATGGACATGTGTGGCCGGCTTTACGCTCCGGCTCGCGGACAGAACCCCAGATACTAATTACAGGCATACGGTTGGGTGGGCCCCAGAGCCTGTCTGAACGTTTTGGAGAACAGAAAACACCTGCTCGTCATCAGTATTATTCCATGTTGCTAACAATATACAAATACAACATACAACACAACACAGTGCGCAAGTGACGATACGTTCAGTGTAAATAATCTCACCACCTCACACAGAGGATGGGCGAACGTATCCCTGAAACTCTGCTTACTGCCACGAACGATCAGCAGTGACCTACAAACAGCGTGCCGCAGCACAAAAGTCAAATTATCTTTACAATAAGCGTTATATAACACTGTGGAGATTTGTGGCTGGTGCTTGGCGAATCGCTGAACACGCAGCCTGAACAATGCCTGGAATACCAACCACGACGTTCTTACCAGACGCTGGAAATCTCCCGTGAGGCGTCACGGTGCCCCATAGCATAACACCGTCGGTGCGCTATAAATCTCAAATCTGCTATTCTACTCTTTATTTTTAAAAATACCCGGCAACAATTCAAACCAACTGGTTCTAAACACGTATAACGTAACATTACGGCGAGTTCGCGCAACCATTGTCGCCGTAGAAAAGCAATAGGTGTCACATACTCTGGATGAATTCTTTCACCTTTTCTGCACCGCATTATATTGCCATCTGTACTTTAGCTCAAACATATTTTTCCACATTATATCGCAAACTGCACGATTTTCGGGAAGAAGTTAAAAACATGAAATTAACGTGTTTTGATTTTCTCTAGAACTTCCGTCTCAAGCATTCTCATTCTAAGGAGAATTCAGCAATATATTACAAATTTACTGTCTTCATGTCAAGACCGCGATAGCTCACTGGTTGAGGTGCTGTGCTACAAATCGGAATGTCGCTGGTTTGATCCCAGATGGTGTCACTGGAATTTTTCATTGACATAATCCTTCCGATCGCATTATGGCCCTGGGGTCGACTCAGCCTCTAACAGAAATGAGTACCAGGAGCATTTCCTGGGGATAAAGGCGGCCAGTGCGTAGGGATGACCTTACCACCATATTGTGCCGTTGTCACGTGATCTGGGAACCTTAATTTCCTGGAACCCTCTGGGCCAATCAAGGCCTGTAAAGAGACTGCTTTACCTTGTGTGCCGGGTAGCTCAGTCGGTATAGCGACTGACTACGTGCTGGACGGTCCGCGATCGAATCCCGGTGAGGACGAGATTTTCCGCCCGTCCAGACCGACCCTGGGGCCCACCCAGTATCCTTTAAAATGGGTACCGGGTCTTTCACGGGGGTAAAGTGCGGCCGGGGTGTGCTGCTGACCACTCACCCCCTTCTAGTGCCGTGGTCATGAAAGAGTAGAGCTATACCTCTACCCACCCTCTGGGCCACACCGGGCCTGTAACGGGATCACTTTACCTTCACGTCAAGCACCCGATATTCTTGTCAGATTTTAATGAAGCTTCAATGATCTCGAGATTTTCGAAAAATAATCAAATATCAAATTTCGTGAAAATCCGTCCAGTAGAAGCCGCGTTCCTCCATGCAGACGGACGGACAGAAATGACTAAGCTAATAGCCGCTTTTCGCAATTTTGCGAACGTGCCTAAAAATGTTTGCCAGAATTACAGACCTACGGGTGTACGAAGTGTGTCGAGGATTATGAAAACGACGCCTGCTCGTCCATTTACAGGCAAGGAAATGACTACTGTGGTGTTACTAAATTGTTGCATACTCTACGTTCCAAACAGTGCCGGTGTGCATGAACGGAGTGGCCGATCAAAGCCTAGTACGTCAACCTGCCACCATTTGCCCTTGGCTGCAGCGTCTAATACCTGTATTGCAGTGCGCTGCGCGCGCAGCCACAACACCGCACATTCTTACTGGGTGGCCATTACATACGTATTCTGCTGCAAGTGTAACGTTAAAAAGTGTACGGTATAATCACTCTCCTCTTTTCCCGCATCCAGGGCCAGTTACGCAACAGCGAACCATGTGTGGCTGCAACTACTGTGCGTAGCGCGAACACCCCCATTTATACTACACACAAATAACAAATGTGTTTATACATATTTCATTGACGGTTTGTGCAATGGGAAAGAATCAAATGCGGCAGCAAAATGCAGGCGGCGTTTCCCACGCGGGACAGATCCTAGTAAACGAACTCTGGTGGCACTTCGCAGATATCTAACACGAAAGTGGTAAGTTCCACTCGATATCGGCATCGGAACTTCCCAGCCACGATAAGGAGAAGATAGCAAAGCATCCACTGACACAGCCAAGATAAGGAGAAGGTAGCAGAACATCCACTGACATGGCCAAGATAAGGAGAAGGTAGCAAAGCATCCACTGACACTGTGCAACATCCCACAAGAGCGAAGGCTTCATATAAGAACAATGCTGAATGGATGAATGAACTAATGGAGGGAGGGTTTCTTCTCAGGCTGCCTCACGAGGCGGAAGTACCTCGAACTTTGTTTTGTCGCATGAACTGCATTACTTCACGGGGACGTTACCGTAGGGACATAGCTGCATATGTGCCTACAGCGTAATGCTGTTCCAAATTAATGCCGAAAGGAGGGTGAGAGGACTTTCTGCATGGAATCTGAACCGGTCGCTGATTGGTAGCGGCAGGATGCTTGCTTAGCCACCAAGATCTCCCGACCTCAATCCTCTCCATTTTCACCCACGGGGTAATTTAAAATGCCTAAGAACTTGCGACCCAGCTACGCTGCTTCAGGGAGTACTGGGTGCAGCTGATACACTCCAGGGTCATTAACTCACTGTCACAAATAGCTGTTCACCGTATCACTGTTGATGAAGCAGTTCACCGTATCACTGTTGATGAAGCACAGTTTGAACATATTCGTAACACATATATTTGTAGTACATTGCAGAAATTACGTATAACCATGCGTGTCAACAGTTTTGCATTATGAGCTACACCTTCTGAAATTTCAGCGCCCACAAACAACTGCACGGTGCTGCACCCATCGCACACTGAACGTATGTTAAAATAGGCCTAACACTTCTAATTTAAGGTCATCTGATTGGCCACCTCTATTTCTGTTCGTCCTTCCGGCACACCTGTATATACCAGAATTCCATACCAATTTTACTTCTGACTTCCGTGCACTTTAAGTTTTACATTCAACACGAAGAGTCAAAATGAAACTTTCTCGCAAGTTTCAGTGCGAACATCCAGTGCCAAAATCTGTTGAAAACCGAAGGGCATAATCGGGGACAAATGAAACTAAGACAGCCTTTCCATCACACTAATAATTTATATCTTCGAAGGAAGCATATCAGATTAACAACTATAAAGTCAGAGTGGAACGCCTTCATTCACTGTTCAAACTGAAAACATGTTCTCAATTCCATGCTTACAGGTATGTCAGCTACGTTAATTTCAAATGTGATGATGATGAAGCAACGCTCAATTTTGCTGCTGTAGCAAACTGTATATTGATATCGGTGGCTCCTACACTCTGCTATCGTTGGATTTAATTGCGGTCACGGAGATGTGCTTTTGAAATTACTCAAGAAACAGGATACGTACCAAAAAACAAAAGACTGCTTCGTATGAGATTGTTGTAATAACGTAACACAAGAATTTATAACAACGCACCATATATAAGTTAACAATTACGTTCACAAGCGAGCTGAAACAGTTCCCTTGATAAACAGAACACAGGAAAGAGAGGAGCCAGTGAGCATTCTATGTACAAGTTCTTATGGTGAAAGGAGTAAGAAAGCTCGGAAGCCACATTCTGCATTCATATGACAAGTATGTGACTGTATTTCAACTAACAACGACCAAAAAACACCTAATACGTTATCGGACATGGAAGAAGCCCATGTTCAGTGGTCGTTTATTACTACGGATATGCGGACCTTGAGACTGCGAAAGGAGGGGACGGATCCGACCTACAGTCACTAAATATAATGAATAAGCACTTTAGGAAAGCCGACAAGTGTTGATCCTCCGGTTTGGGGCTTAAAACACTTGCTCTTACACTTTTTACACACAGCTTCGGACCTGAATGGCCGGCTGGCTGGTTCTTTCGAACATGACTATAAAACTTCATGTACCATAAAACGCGGGTCAGCTATAAGCTTCTTATGCAGAACCGAACTATTGAACGAAACGCATATTTGTGTTTCTAAAATCATGTAGCGCAATGGTGAATTTAAAACATCGCCAAAACTTGTGTATGTAGTTTAACAACAATGTCAGATCCAAACGCTATATGACTTGAATAATGCTGAGCGACTGGCATATGTTGAAGAGCAAGTAAGGCAACGGACATGGCCTTCTTAAAACTAGGGTCTAGGAATAATCGACTAGACCAAAAAAAATAAGCAACGATCGCCCAGGATCTGACTGAAATAAAGCCGTCTTACCGCTCTGCCAGTCTTCTGTTTCAACCTCCAAACAACTTCTTACAGACGGTGGTTTGATGTAATCTGACCTTTCCCAAACTACATACAGAGAAGAATGACTAATTATAAATGATAAACTGGGAAGGACGTAAGAGGCGCCAATACAGGTCAATATTAACCCTTTGACGCCTAACGACCCCTATAGTGGTCGTACCGCACTGCTGACCTCTAAACGTTGCATTTTATATATTTATTCAACAAGTACATGCACTGAATATTTTAAACATGGTTTAAACTCTCCGTTTTTTTCTCTTCAAAATGCAGTTTGTTTCATAATTCTAACGTATTTGGTTCTTGTTTTATTCACATTTTATATACAGTGTGTGCTAAAATTAAAAAAAAAAATAATAATTCCGGCGCCAAAAGGTTAAGACACTCTAAATTTTCTGTATAACGTCAAGTGACGTACAGCAGAGTCCTTTCTCTTCTGGCTGAACAGGCGATCACGGTAGGTCTCTTCTGTGCTAAACGGAGGTTGCGTAAGTGGACTGCGCGAAACCGCTCGCCGAGGACAGTCGGCCTCCGGGACCTCATGAATAAGACTGTAATGTCTGCTTGATTAAATTAGCGAAGATAAACAAGGGTCCCCCCACCCCACCCCCGTGCTTGGGGCCGGGATTGGTTTTTTAAATACACCTATCTAAACAAAACCTGGCTTATAACATAAACTAGAAGCTGAACAAGTAAAAAATTCGAATCTCCTGATTCTTATCAACGCAAAAGCTGACTCCGTCCACATAAATAAGCTCTTCCAACATTAAAGCAGGCCTGCACATCATGCACACAGGACTGCATTCAAAACTCTAGCCAATGTGAGAAACTTCACGCTATCACTGCCTTAATCCACGTTCTGACGGCGTCATGTGTACACATCTTTCCGACAGTACTTGAACTCTGGCCCTCCAGCCACTAACACGAACATTAACTGACAGTTCTATCCCGGTTGATAATTAATTACTCTTATTAATTACGTGATCACGCCTTCACTGTTTGTAATGCAAAACTGAAAGGGGAGTACGCGGAAATAATACGAGCGTGAATATGGTTTAATGATAATTCGAAGTGGAGGGTGCTAAAACACAAACATCAGTCTGCATGAGTGGACAATCGAATGGCTTTACTAAATTAAATTAAATTAAATTAAATTAACGAATGACATTTGCAGAGCACCAACACATTAGGGATACATTATGTGTCGCGTTCTCCTGTCTTGGGAAAATCGTCCTAAACCAAAGGACGCGAATAAACACAAGCAAAAAAGGATTAAGTGGATTTCATTTGTGTTGCTAAGGCGAATGTAGGTTAGTTTTCAAAACACTGGTTACAAAGACAACAAAATCCTGTTTTTGTGCTGTGCTGGGAGTAATAGTAAGCAGTAATGCATTCAAGCCGATGCGTCACCACATTCAATATACACGCAAAACATAACAAGCAGGCTTTACAACACTAGAATATGGTATCAATAATCGATACTTCATTTGTCTTTTCTTTCCTACTTCCACAAAATTTACCTTCCACCAGGAGTTCAAAGAAACTGTTCGCCATATTTGCACGTAACAAATAACAAACCGGAGCCAAATATTCCGTTTTTATCACTTTTTGAAAAATAATCTTGTTCTTAAAACGACGCGCGTGTGCGCGATCAAAGTCTAAAGCAAGTCTACGAAACTTCGTCCCAATATTTCTCCATTTTCGGTATCATTTTTACCTCGCAATAAGGTTGTCCTACCCTGAAAAACACACATGGAAACGAAAAAGAAAAATGAAACAACATAAAATGGAAACGCTCAAAAATATTTTTACTTCTTTGTTAGCCAGTGGCTTGGGTGCATATCAACCCGCAGCAGTCCCCTAATATTACAAGTGCAGGCTTTGCAACCGCTGCACAAATATCCTAGGCCTACACAATATGGGAACGTACGAACCCTGTTCAAGTAGTTTCAGAAAGCGAGCAAACATGAAGAAACGCACCTCAAGCTATTTAAAATTTCTGAGCTGATATCAGATGGTAACTCGCACCCTAGTTCTTAATGCAACAGAGTCCCTATACTATATAAAAAATTACTGTCTATGCCCTAGGTTACAGGAGCTGGCGTCTGTTGCGATTCTTGAGATCGCAGGAGTCAGAAACTGTGCTCCTGCGATCAGCAAACACTGACTGGAACCTTGTGCCGATCCAGCATCATGGCAATCGAACACAACATACTGTTACACAAAAACACGCACTGCAGTAATCCCCTGAGTTGGGGAGTAAGTATATTCGAAAGACACATTTAACAGTGAACTATATGAAGGGCAGATCAAATTTAGCAACCCCATGTCGGTCCGTGCACGGAATTACTCGCATGCCACTTCGTATTCACACTATCTCAACACTATACACGCGAGCATGTAAATTCACGACCTTCAACTGGTGTCGTAGTTTCAACACACCTGACAGCATGAAGGAATGTACCAGAGGGAACTCGCGGAATTTACAGTTCCTTCCAGGTCAATGGTGTGAACAGAAATATGCGTACACATGCCACTGTTTGGCTTTACTAAACGCTGAACAGCGGCCTGTGAGAACAATACGCAATGGGACGTGCGGCACAGCTGTCCTCCTTACCGCAGTATTTGAAATTCGGGCACACGCCCTCCTCTTCAACATGTCAAAAAACGAGTAAATCTTGCACAAATGATCCGTTTCCCGGCGTTTTTCCCTTCGTTTCTCGGGTTCTAAATTTTGTTTGGAAAAACGTGTATCCCGAGGCTACTAAACGAAACAGAACAAGAGGAACTAAGAACATAACGGGCCCCCCACAATTTGTGCACCTATTGTGCAGGTTGACTAAACCCTGTGCATGCCTCCTTGCACACTCGCAACGCCTGCAACAGTGCAACCGGATACACACTGTCTGTCAGAGTTCAAAACAAGTGTTTGAACTGTGCGTCTGAACCCATGCAGTCTTCGGGAAAGGCTTCCTAACCTGCAACACTCCGTACGCCTTCCATAGGGATAGATGAACTGTAAAAACAAAGTACCTTACCTCTCCTTGCGAGTGGACAGTTCCGCGCTAAGACTCCGCCATTTAATGTAAACGTCAATTCTTCGTCACCCCCCCCCCCCCCCCCCCCCCCCCCCCAAACAT
>Ga0123357_10008176_pt1 | contig 13038 bp, 7 predicted proteins | sample TergutEmb28metaG_FD_89873 | JGI IMG/M metagenome (GOLD analysis project Ga0123357, IMG submission 89873) | Embiratermes neotenicus P4 segment gut microbial communities from Petit-Saut dam, French Guiana - Emb289 P4 | ecosystem: Host-associated > Arthropoda: Insects > Digestive system > Gut ...
CGGTAATGAACCTTCGGGTTCCGTGAAATGCGGGGAATTTCTTGACTAGCTGCAGACCAGTTAGCTTCTCAAGAAGGACTCTGCACCATGGAGTAAGTAAGTAAGTAAGTAAGTAAGTAAGTACTTAAAACTCGTAGCTTCTGTTCCTAAATATCCAAACACGTTTCTAGAGTCGGAGCCAACGTCTTCACAGCAAATGATTATAAGAATTTTGCATGAAACGTCGCGTGTAGGAAGTTACGTTTATGGTTACCCCTGTTACTGAACATGGTTTGTTGAATAGAGAGGTAATTTGAATAGTGTAGGCAAGTATTTGTGCTGCAACAGCATCTCGGTAGATGGACCTGCCCTCTTCAAGTGACACGAGAAGAGCGATTGACTTAGCTTTCCAGGTATTGACAAGCACTCAATGGGCATCTAGTTACAGACCGGCAAGTCAACAGGGGATGTACCGTATGGAGACTGTCTATTGAAAAGAGTTTAAAAGCGTTGGGATTAATTCCATACAAATGGAAGGAAAACAAGTATAATCCTTTACATAGTCAGTATCCTAGCGAGGAATGGAAAGAGAAGTGCTCCTGTACTTGTGAGGTACTCTGAGCTTAAAGAATTGAAAACGATCATTATATCTATTGGAAGCACGTAGCATGTCCAGCTTTGAATGCGAACACGCATTACGTTGTGGAAATGTCCCTTCAACTCTCTTACAGTACCTCCAGAAGCTGCCTGCCTGGGGAGTGTCTTAGTACGTGACACGATATTTTACATGTAGAGAGACTGTAACAGAAGATACGAGGATAATATGAGTGCAAAGATGAACACTTCAGTTAGAAAAAATAATAGTGAATCGTTGGACGTAATCCAAAAATTTCATCAGAAGAAATAACCAAGTTCTTTGATGTGCATATTTGGGTGAGAGGAGGTTAAAGGTGTTTCGGTATATATAGTTATACCCGCGAATTTTAAGTTTTCGACGCGGTTTTGAAAAGGATAAAAGAAGTAAACATATGAAAAGTTGTCAATACAAGAAATTAAGGATAAATGAGTTAACGTATTTGGGCAATACAAACCAATCATGTGCAGAAAGGGCAACTGGACGATGAAAAGTTTATTGACCTATCTTCATGGTCCCGATTATGTAAAAGCAGCCCCATTACAGGCCTGGACAGGCCCAGAGGGTTCCAGGAAGTTAAGGTTCCCAGATTTCGTGACAACGGCACAGGGTAGTGGTAGGTTGTCAGCCTTACGCACGGGCCAACTTTACCCCCAGGAATTACTCCGGCTATTAATTTCTGTTAGAGGCTGCCCGATTATGTAGAAGATCAAATGACGACAATATCACGTATAATTCTCTAGCGTGAGAAATCAGTACCTGAAAATGACACAATGCTAAAAGGTATATTACCCAATAATACCCAGTAAGCTCAACAAGAACTACAGTGTTTTCTATGCCGATAATTTCTACGTTTTATCTCCCATCTACTAAGATGTCGTTCAATAGACTCTGCAGTTGAAATGCACGGAGTTATTTACCAGTATTAGTTGAACCTGCAAGAGTAATTCGCGTGAAGGAAAAGTAAAATATTTAATCAGCAAAGGTTAGGGCATCTGAATCATAACATGCATTAAAACTGTAATTTCTAATGCTTGATGCGATGTTAGTTGCTTTCGAATGTCAACGTATCGTACCGTGTACAAAAAAAGGGCTTCCTAGCACGTCCTGTCTCGAAAGGAGCCCAACGTAAGTACGTGAAGAAAACGTTAGCTTCCTTGGCTTCCGCTTAAGGCAGTGCATTTAAAACTCAAGTTTAGCTTTCTTTTTTTTAAAAAAGTAATTCCTTAAAAAAGAATTGGTAATAACTCTCATCAATGCAGAATCAAGAATTTTCTAAAAATATCTATCTTTAAAACACCCATTCGGCAGTTCAATAGATCATGATGTCGCAAACAAATGCCACAGCATTTACGTAGATATTATTATCATCATTATCATCTCCTTTATGCAGGGTATTTATACTTATATTCCTGAGACAAACTATGTCCCTAGGGAATACAGTGTTGCAGCTATCCTGTTGTTACTATTCATGGTGCTTATATCGTTATTTTCAGTGTTGAATCTTTTGTACTTTTACATTAGTACTTTCCGAAGTATGTGTGCAGTGCTCAATATGGCTGTTTTCTGGAGTTCCTTGACTTTGTGTCTTCCTGGTTCGTTGCTCACGTATTTTCTGAATGACTTTGAAATAGTCCCAGCCGCCCCTATTATTACTGGTATCACCTTTATTTTTACATTCCACATGCGCCCTATTTCTACTGTAAGGTCTTTATACCTTTGAATCTTCTCTGCTTCTTTTTTAATCACATTTCTGTCTTATTATTATTATTATTATTATTATTATTACAAACGTGACAATAAAACAAAATGGGGAAATATATATGAGGTACACCACGATGACAATAAATGGACGCCGACTAGTCACTGATGAAATGTCCGTGTGTCTGATTGCGGCTTTCTCAATTCCTATGGTGCTGAAAGTGGACCGCCTTTCCTGTATCAGCGGTTTTACAGCTCGCAATTTTTTGTCATTTATTGATTCGTCCCTTCTTGCCAGGTAGATAATAAAAAAGGGAAGTTAACTGAATTAGTCGCTTCTTGCGTAGGAACTGTCTTAAAAATCACCTTGTTGAAGGAAAGATAGAAGGGATGGGAAGAAGACATGAAAAAGTAAGAAGCTACGGTATGAACACAACCCTTTAAACGCCGAATTAAATCCCATCTGCTGACATTATTAGGCGCTCACCATATTCTCCACGTTAGCGGGTTAAGGGTTAATGAAAGGAAAATATACTGGAAGCTGAAAGGGGACGAATTAGATACCACTTTGTAGATAATTCGCTCTGGAGGAGGATATGGACCTGTCGTAAGACAGACTACGTGATGACGATGATGATGATGATACGTATAAGTTCCTTCCTTCCTGACAAGCAGGCCAAACAGTTTGAAGTAGACAGGCGCCAATATTTCTGCCTAGATTTGCCACACAGGCGAGCAGAGGGGTACCCAGCAAAGCAAACAACTTTCTTCCCTTAGGCAGATGGGATCCTGTCTGCAGCATCTCGATAACAATCGGATGTTCGTGTGTGTAAACATGGAGGCTGAGCAAAGCAGCTGCGTAATCTGTGACGAAAAGTGACACTACTGGGTCTGATGCTGAATGAAAATAACAGCTCCATCCATGACAGGAGTTTCCGCAGTACAAACGCTCTAGAAACTATGCTGGCGTCGGAAGACAGCCTGCTTTTCCTAGAAGGTACAGTCAGTCGAAGTTTGAATAAAGGTCCAATCAATATACCTACCCATGTATTTCGAATAGGCGGAAATGTTTACGCAATATACCACTTATCAGTGGGAACAGGTGTTTGGCATCTTACTTGAAGGACGAGTCGCAGGGCGCAATTTGAAGTTTTGATAGGCCAAGGTGGAACTGGAGGCAGCTTATACGGAATAACGTGCAGCAAGCTTCTGTCAAGGTATTGTCAAGAAGTTGGTGTAGACGCACGTGACTGTGTTGCCAACTTCATCCCATAATTACAAAAGCGGAAATTTATCCGTAGGGAAATTTGAGGTTTCACCGATTCCTCACAGACTACTCGTGGAGTTAACAATGATGCCAAATCTTCTTCTACCACATTTTCTGCATTTCACGGAATGCTTGTTTCTATTTATTTGATGAATTCTGCCGACATCTCATTTCTCTTAGAACCAAGTCTGGAAGTCAGAACCTACCTCATTCCGCTTGAAGTTTCCTAAGGTCCCTTGTTACACCTAGGGCTAAATCTTGTATTCCATTGCTTTCGGGCAGTGCGATCTTTTAATTTTCATCTATTATTTAATTATATAGTTCTAAGTCCGTCTTTATTTCTTCAAAACGATTTTTATCCTGAAATTTATTCATTTTTGTAAAGTCCAATCACTTATGCGATGTAAAAATCTTCATTGAATTTTTCCACAGTAACGACAAATACATTTTTTCCATATAGGAAATGGTTGGATTCATAAATGAAATTACGTCACACCAATACCGCGCTTACTTTTGAAAACAGCAATGCCCCATTTACAATTCCAAATGAGCCTCCTAGATAGCAAACTCGGTCTTTAACGCAATTAATATTCGAATGTCATTATTGTCCATGCAGATTTCATACTAATTTGAGAAACCAGATTTTAATCAGCCCTTGTCTCAAACAAAAATCGTCGTGGCCAACAAACTGGAGATATATTTCTTTGAAATTAGTATTAAAACGAAGAGAGTCGTGTCCTTTTGTGCAGGGTATTTAATTTCGTGAATTTAATAACGTCAACTCTGTAATAAGTGGTATTCTACACAACTGGATGTCAGTGGTTATAAATGATAAGAAACATTCATAGCTACAAGCTGCAGACATTTCCCCGTATAATACTAGTGTGTTGTTGCATCTATCTCGTATTATAATGTTTGTTGACAAGGGGCCTACAGAGTGTACTGCACCTTACAAACACCTGAGCGTACAGAAGATTTGTTGTGAAATGAATGAACCTTTGTTTACAGCAGTCGACATTTTCACTGCTGAATCACAAGACACGTCACTCACACACAATGTGAGATGAAGTCCAGGGTTAGTGAAAATGCGTCACAGACAGATTTCACAAGGCCTAACGCACAAGAAAGGAGACATTTCTTTAGGATCCTGATAACAGTAAGTGTATCTGATAAGTGAGGCATAATACGGCTCGCGAGCCGCTTGCAACTCAAGCAAGATGCATGTAAAAATAATCGAATTTTCTCGTAAAGAACGTTCTTGAACAAACCTAAGACACATCCAAAGGGTTCCCCCAGAAAACACTATTTCTTTGTCTCGGTCAGAGAAAGCGCTGGCTACGCTTTCAGAAAATGAGCAGTGTTGCTACCGTACGTTTAACCCTTTAAATGCCGTATTAAATCTCATCTGCCATCTGTTGGCATTATTAGGAGCTCACCATATTTTCCACGTTAGCGGATTAAGGGTTAACCCAATGAATAAAGACAAGGCTCTTGCCTAAGTCGTCTCCTAAAGTGCCACTCTCGATGTTAGTCTAACAAACCTCGTATAGTGCATATATATTACAATATTATAACACATATGTATCTTTCGGAATATCACGTGATGGAATGCTGAACACAAAGTAAAATCCGTCAGACTATTTGACATTGTGTGCGAAATGAAATAATTTGCCAGGATGTAGAAAAAAGCATTTTGCATCATATTGAGTAAAATATTATTTGAGCGAAGCGAATGTGTGGAAAATATTTCTGAAAACTGCTGTGAAATTTTCATGACAGGTATGATGAGAAAACCGAAAGAAGAAATAATCCAACCTCAAGGAAGAAAGTGACATGGAATATGAAGTAATAAAAGGGTATCCTACAAAAATTAAGTTTGAATATTTCATAATGCTGGAACAGTAGGCTAATGATGACATCGCCAAAGCAGCATATTAGTCTGTTATTGAAATGGACTCGGATTCGATTCCAATCATAATGCCTTCCCAAAAAATATAATACAAACTATTGCTGGAATTAAAACCAATCACCTACGTCAAATCTCGTGAAATCGCGCTTATGCATAGCACCCTACCTCTGAAAAGGAACAAAGTCCGACCAAATACTGATATAATTATTTAATCACTGACACAAACCTTTAAATGTTGCGATTCAAAAACGACCTTTTTAAAATATACGACAAACTCTTTGCTAATCCGCTTTGCCATTAACACAACGTCGAGGCTGTGATGACAATACCCCTTTCGTTGGGTCTGCAATGGCTCAGTTGGGTAAGACACTGCGCTCCAAGGAGGAAGATCGCGGGTTTGGTTCTCCATAGGGTCATTGGGATTATTGAGTTAACCATTCCTGCCGCAATATGGCCTGGATTTGTCTCAGCCTCTAACAGAAATGAGTACCAAGGGTACGTCCAGGGGGATAAAGGCGGACGGTGCCTAAGATTGACAACTTACCTCCTTAATGTGCCGACTCTCGAGATATTCTGGGAACCTCAAACTCCTGGAGCCCTAAGGAGAGGTCCAGCGCTATAATTGGTTAGCTTTACCTACACTCGGTTCACTGCTCAATTAGAAATGAATTTCCTAAAGAGAAGGGCTTCATTACGTCTCCATTTGTCTTCATGCTTCGCTCTGTATCTTACAAGGCCGTTTAGTCTGGTAACTGGGTACCAGACATTTTTTTTTCCTTTGCTTCCAGCAACATTGGGTTAGTTGTCCTTCCAGGGCCTTAGGTTAGGGTTAGTCTGGCAAGTTACCATAACCTCATTATGATCTTCAGTGTCGATTGGCCATCCCTACGCTAAGTGACATCTTGATTCTCTCCAACTCAACAAAACCACCCGCTTTCCCAAACTGGCTCACTCTACTATGACGATAAAGACAGTATGTTACTCCTAAAGCTGGTACTTACTTACTAGACTACATGAGTTTTTCCTCACTAAAACCCTCGAATCTCATATCAGTATGTCCGATTTCTGAAACTTCATGTTACTGTTATTATTGCGATATGTCACGATTCCTCTTGAGCCCCACTGTCCTACTACTCCTGCATGGTAGAGATCATGCATTGAATGATTATTCCGAATATTTAAAACAGTCAAGCTCTTTGTAATCAGGCCAAGCGGAGACAGAGCGTAGCTACGGTAAAACTACAACGTAGAAAGCACAATCACCTGTTACTGAAACGACTACAGGTCTCAAAAATGAGGCAGCCACAATTGTAACGGTGGTCAGCAGTTGAAATGCAAAGAGTCTTCACCAAAATGAAAAGAAACAAAGATGAGACAGCACGATAGAAGCCAACAATGTGAAGTGCACAACTAGTGCAGTCACACTGAACACTGACATTGTACTGGTGATTAAGAAATTACGTAACTCTCACTGCAGCATACACAAGTACTCATTATAGATATTAAAAGAAAAGCAGTTCCGTTACAGGCCTGGAGTGGCCCAGGGGTTCCTAGAAGTTTAAGTTTTCCAGATTACATGACAACGGCCCAGGATGGTGGTAAGGTTTTCAGCCTTACCCACCGGCCGCCTTTATCCCTCAGGAAATACCCCTGGTACTCATTTCTGTTGGGAACCGCAGTGGCAGAATGGTTAAGGTGCTGTGCTACAAATCGGAAGGTCGCTGGTTCGATCCCAGCTGGTGTCATTGGAATTTTTCATTGACATAATCCTCCCGATCGCACTGTGGAACTGGGGTCGACTCAGCCTCTAACAGAAATGAGTACCAGGAGCATTTCCTGGGGTAAAGGCGGCCGATGCTTAACGCTGACAGCCTTACCACCACCCTGTGCTTTGTCGTAAAATCTGGGAACCTTAACTTCCTGGAACCCTCTGGGCCACTCCAGGCCTGTAACGGGACTGCTTACCTTTTACACATTTACGTTAGAGGCTGAGTCGACCCCAGGACCATAGTGCGATCGGAAGGACTTTATATCAATGAAAAATTCCAATAACACCATCTGGAATCGAACCAGCAAGCTTCCGATTTGTAGCACACCCCCTTAATCACTGTGCTACCGCGGGCCCCTATAAATATTAGAACGTCGTAATATTTAATGACACTGAAAATATGCCGATAAGACAAGATGTAATTGCATGTTGCTTTGTTTATTGATGTTGAGTTCTGTACGAGAGGTATAACCGGTGTTATTCATAAATAATATTAAAATAAATATAATATTGAATTTTAAATTATAATTGGAAAATGTCCCTGCGTATAATAGTCAGCAACAAACATATTAGGACCATAAAAATTATATAGGTAATAACAAAGTTCTAAACACTTTTAACTAGACTATTACGTGTAGTCACCGAATTTGAAGCAAATTTGAGAGCCAAACTTGTGTAACTCATGTGTGGTAGGTTAGAAGCCGAAGAAGGGCTTTTGATATTCTAATAAAACTATTTTTCCGATAAAATTATTGAAAATTTATAATTCACGATAATCAGTAAAAAACTACATATAAAACGTAACGATTTAGAACATAGAATCGTAGAGAAATAAAGCCAAATTATCACTTCCGGTTTGGATGAGGTATTTAAACCTTAATTTAATAACTCATAATTGCGTCATCAGTAACTACATACTAATCTTGGCCTAAATGCATGGTTAAATAGAAGTTATATTGGACTTAAGTATTTCAGTAGCAAGAAATTAAGGTCTTGTTTAGACGGTGAGATTCTTTTAATTAGCTGCACGTAGTCAGCGGATGAAGTAGAAAGGACTAATTATTTATGTACGTCTAATTTTGTAACTCTGAATAATTAATCAAGTTTGGAATGGACCGGCCTTCACCACAGAATGTTAAACCTCAAGTACTGTTTTAAAATTCTTATGGTGCACTACTTCTAAATCCTAAATTGCCGTATGCAAGATTTATTACATACACCAAGGCAAAATTTCTGTGACTCTCTCATTACTTCCCACGTTCTGGTACGGAAGGGTGAAAACAGTACCATCTTTATTAAGCACATAGAATGTTTAACCTTACAGAATCCATTGGGGAAAGAAGGCTTTGATATAAGGATCAATACCTCTATCCCTGGAACATGTGTATGACAAGAAAAATTAACTTCAGAGATTAATCACCACCACCACCATCTCACTTCACGAGATTTCAAGTCCTCAGGCTGGTGACAAAGAAGGTGCCCGTATTCTGCACTGCTCTGCTGTGTAGCCTGATAGGTAAGATCCAGCATTTCGGGTGAATCTGCTTCTCAAGCAGTGGCTTTTCCAAAAATCTGAAAACTTCTACTAGATTACGAGGCGTCTCATCGTAGAAGAAGGTATTGTTCAAAAGCACACCTTGTTTTAATTGCAATAAATAGAATAAAAATTACCACAGAATCGTCACGAGTCACATGAGTGGAAAAACAGTCTACCTTCTTTGCACAAGAACACTGGATGACGCAAGAGTTATGGCATTGTATAACGCCAAAGATTCGCACTGTCGCCATGTTTGTAACCGTTGAAAAACGTAATATTCTACAAGCATGTAGGTATGTTTGTGATCTATTTAATATTATGCGTAAACCAGCAATTACAAATATGGTCACAATGCGAAACTGCGGGTTTACAGACTCGTCAATTTCTTCGAGCCGTCCCGTACTATAAGCACACTTGATATGAGTTATGTTTCTACAATCGAAGTCAAGGTCCTTCTGCCCACACGTTTTAATGGTCGTTACATTTTACAGAGAAGTAAAAGCCCGTATTCTGTGTGTTACTTGAAACAGCAAGGGAAATCCTCCCCAAAACTGCGAATAATGCAGCAACTTATTTCTTCATATTTTGCAGTACATAGTTTGATTCACAACATAATTAGACACAGAGTCACCGGAGCGAAAGACATTACAGACCGATCCTCCGAATCACAGAATCCGAGTCCTTACACGAGGCAGTTCTTTTTCTTAATAATAATTTAAAATTAATCAGAGATCCGAGCATTTTAACAGACAAGCATGACATAGAGTTGACATTAAATCTCTGCAGTTGGCGATACTGCAGTGCAAGAAGGCGCCGCACGAAATATAAACCGCCTGTCAGCACTCCTCATTACATGGATGGCCAGGTAAGGTATACGGAAACGTTCAGCTAATTGCCTATTAGTCCTTGTGTGAGCGCAATCCTAAATAAGGTAAGAGGAAGGAGAAGACAAGTGTAAACAATCAGTGTAATCCGTTCTGAGCCTTGTTTACAAGTTCCTACATCACATTGATTATCTACATAGCACTTGATGGGTCACGGTTGACGTGTGAGAAAAAGCATAATTACTATACTATTCCATTCCTACAATAATCTGAATTGTAACCTCAGACCTTCAAAGGGTTTTTTGTTGTTTTTTTTGTTTTTTATTGTTTTTTGGTCCAACAGCCCCCATTGGACCAGGAACCCCTCATTCACGAGGTTTCTAGATCACACACAACGACACACCAGATTCAGTAGGACTTCTCTGGACGAATGATCAGTTTGTTGCAGAGACCTCTACCTGAAAACACACAACACTCAAAACAGATAGACAGCCATGCCCCCGATGGGATTCGAACCCACAATCTCAGCATGCGAGAGGCCGCAGGCCTATGCCTTAGACCGCGCGTCCACTGGGACCGGCGGTTGGGTTGTTTAGCCCTCCAAATTCCAGTGTCTGAATCATTCGTCTGGAGGAACACCCAGATAGTTTTTTCGTCAGTCTGAAAATTTTCTGAAATTCAGTCAAGGAAAATTTGCCCGCGTCCACGACATGCAGGCAACAGCAGAAGCAGTGTTGTAGCTTCACACCTTCATAACTTCGAAACGAGATGGGGACGACTGAACAAACTCACACACCTGCACATGTACTGTAAGAAATATGTCTCATTTCTATAACCTCTGTTTTAGACTAGTGATTGAATCTGTGTATAATCTGATTAGTTAAAGGAAACCGTCGACAGATCAGAGACATGTCACTGATAGCGTCACAAACATGTTAAAGGGAAAGAGAGGTTTAAAAAAAAAGTAGCTCTTTCAAGTTCAGCAATCGGTTATGTAGACGCAAGTAAGATTCGGATACATTCACCGTGGTATGTGGAGTGAGCACGGTATTGGAGCTCTCTAACGCTCAGTTCAAAGTTCCGAAATTGTTTTCTGGGTTCAAGAAAGGTCTTACCACTTGTACTCAGTCCCTCTTCTAGAATCTCATGCAGAAACGAAAACACAACTACCGATGGCAACGAAAGATAATTTGGTGCTACCTAATTCGTCAATGTAAAATATCCGCTAACAAGAAGTTTACCACCGACATCTACTAAGCAAGTGAACATGATCAGAATTAGCATTTATTGATAATTTCCGGTTTATTACAAATTTGTTTTTGATTTTCTTGACTCCGAAAGTTAAAGTTTAAAAGACGGTCTGAAAGCGGCCAAAGAGTAGTTTTTAATTCCCAGCTATAGGGTTCTGATGATGGTACACAACCACCACGTCTTGTCAATTGTCTTAATACTTAATGGAGTACGACGTTTCGGGAGCCGGTTCCGTTCCGTTAAGATTAAGAACGTGGACAAAGTCCAAAACGACGCCATTGTTTCATTCAGCATTATTTTGTTTTATTTCTTATAATATAAATAAAAGATAAGTTCATTTGGTCGCTAGTAAGTGAGTTATTCGAGAAAAGAACACACGGAATATTAAGCACCTTTTCCTCTCTCGACACTAGAATGCAAGAAGAGTGATAATATTTGCCTAAATATAACTGTTGTCCCTGTAAACTGACAAGTGAAATATAAGATACTAATTGATGGGAAAATAAATTCGGAGAAGTCTTGCTGCTGTTCAGTTTAGAACTCCAAACGTAAAGAATAATATACACACAAACCAGCAAAAGGCACAAAAATATTCCTCGCGTATTGTAATTTAACTGAGGAACAAGCTTGTGCATTTTGTTGGTAATATTGCGAATAAAGCACCTAACGAACAATATAAAATTAAAACACGACCTTACCTAGCCGTTGCCTATACTACAGAAATTGGTGTGTCCACCAAAGGTAGAAGACAGTTTGAAAAAATTTGAGAACTCGCTCCCGAAGAGAGGATTTTGGACCTCAGAGTTTGGAAGTGAGAAAAATAGGAGAAATTTGGTCAATTTGATGCATTATAAATTAGCTTCTTCACCAGATAAACAGAGTTAGGGGGACCAGATCAAGGAAGAAAAGAGGGATAGATATGTACACGTACAGGAGTAGTGCCTCTGACTTGTGGACATATTAGCTTAGTGACTATTAGCTTCTCAACAAGTACTGTATTCATGTGGTTAGTTACGGTACTTACAGTCTTGGTTTTAGTGGATGTTGCGTACTTGGATACACATATAAATACTTGTGTTAGTAAGTTGGTATACATACACACATTCATAATACTGAATAGGTATATAATGCATACATACATATATACATACGTGCATACACCCATGCATACATGCACACAAACATACGTATATACACACATGCATACATGCATATATGCATACATGCAAACATACATACATACATACATACTTACATAATACATACATACATACATACGTACAGAGATACATACATACCACATACATATATATATAGATACATACATACACATACATAATACATACACACACATACACATATACATATATACATACATACATACTTGCATAATACATACGTACATAGATACATACATACACATATAGACATATACATACACACATGCATACATGCATACATACATATATAATACATAAATACGTAATCCATATATGAATACATGCATACATGCACACATACATACATACATACATACATACATACATACATACATACATACATAATACATACATAAGCAAATACATATACGAATGCAAGCATACATACACACATACATACATACATACATACATACATAATACATAATAGAGATATACGTACTTACATGTATGAATACATGCATACATGGACACATACATACATAATACATACATACATGCATACATGCACACATACATACATACATAATACATACATACGTACATTCATATATGAATACATGCATACATACACAATACATATATATAATATACTTTCATACATAATACATATATATGGGTACATGCATACATGCACACATACATACGTACATAATACATATATAATACATACATACGTACATAATACATATATAATACATACATACGTACATACACATATAAATGCATGCATACATGCTTACCTGCACACTTACATACATAACACATACTTATACGCATACATGCACACATACATACATACATATATAATACATACATACGTAGATACATATATGAATACATGCATACATACATACATACATACATACATACATACATACATACATACATACATACATACACACATACATATATACACACATACATACATACATACATACATACACA
>Ga0123357_10008177_pt1 | contig 13036 bp, 9 predicted proteins | sample TergutEmb28metaG_FD_89873 | JGI IMG/M metagenome (GOLD analysis project Ga0123357, IMG submission 89873) | Embiratermes neotenicus P4 segment gut microbial communities from Petit-Saut dam, French Guiana - Emb289 P4 | ecosystem: Host-associated > Arthropoda: Insects > Digestive system > Gut ...
AAAATAAACAAATAATATTTTATTGAAAAAAAAAAAATGTAAAAAATTTTTAATTTTTATTTTTTGGGTTTGTGGGGTTTTGGGGGAGAATTTTCTGGTTTTTTTTTTTTTTTTTTTTTTTTTTTTGTAAGATGAATAAATTTCCATTCTGAAGAATAAATCAGAAAGTTTCTAACGAATGTTTGTATTCCTACACTTGACTGTCTGGCCTCACGTCCCAGAAAGCCATGGTTTCAATATTCGGTTTCCTTTTCATATTGTACCATTGAAACACTTTGCAGCTAACGTTTCGCACAATAATTCTTAACAGGTTAAAATATCCATCATTTCCTAGTTGTTCTAAATGACGCTTCCTGCTAGGAACCTATCGCATGGTATATGGAAGTTGTTTAAAAGGCTTGATAAACGGAGCTAAAGGGAATGCTTCCGGACCGGGCAAGGTCAACGGTTATGTAAAAGGCTCTGTGTTTTTGATCAATTGAACAACTCGCTTCGCAAGGGACACAGTTGTCTATTGAGTTTTGTTATCGTCTATTAAATAAACCTAAATGAAACTAAATAGAAAATATTTTTAGGTATGGCTTGATCAGATATGCATCGCGTATAATTATTACGATGCTCCATATAGCTTCTTTTTATTCAGTGTTCTGTAAAAACCATCAGACAGTAATGTCACTATTTAGAGGCACTGGTTTCAATACGGATGTACCTAACAGTCTATTCGTTAGCTGCAGGATATAAAAAGCCAGAAGGTCAAGCGGCCTCCCTTACTAAACCGTGAAACCTCCAAATGTCTAATAATATGGGCCAGAAATGCAACTATGCCTTTCAGTATTCTGTGCTGGTTGCAATATGTAGCTAAACGCATAGCTGTAACACAAATTCTCGACAATTTGTACCTTCTCAGGCCAAGTAACTACAACGTTTCGGTGGCTGGATATAATTCCGTCTTCAGGTGGAACGTTGTTCTTGCGTGCCCGTTAGCGTATTTTACACCTTTTTCCGTTCCATATGAAAACGGAATTACATCCAGTTTTATAGCCTGAGAGGATGAAAAATTTCCAAAATTCAGTCAAAATTGCGATCATCGCATTTACAAGAATAATTTAATGTCGAATACAAACTCGCATTCCACTTGGAAACTCAATAGGCTGAGGACGTACGAATTGATCGGTTATACGATACGAACTGAATAAAACGTTATGAATAAACTGGAGAATCACTTGGAACTACAGATAACAGTATAGCAATAAGATATCAAAATAAGATACTATGACGACTGAAAAGAATGCTTTGAAATGGTATCCTGTTTTTGTTTTATCAATGTAAGCCGAAGAGACGTCCGACAAAGGGCCTGGGGAAAGAGTTTTAAACTCGGTGAAAGGAACAGCCAGAAACAGACACACTGAAGATGAATAAGACTGTAAAAAGGCACATTTCTATTGAATGATACTCTTGTTGTTTGGCGGCTTAAAGTGTATTTAACTGCATTATGAGAACAGTAAAAATGTGGCATAATCTACCAGTAACCGTTTATTGAGCGGGAAGTTATATCGATTTATTTCTTATACTAATAACCACTGTTAAGTGCAATCACGACTGCAATGATCCTATGTTGAAGGGTTTCTACAAAAGTTACATTTGACAAAGGATACCAAAATCAAATTTGATACAAATCCGTATAGTAGCCTAGAAAATGAAACGTATGGATTGATTGATAGACAGTAATGTCTACATAGAGAAGACACCCCGCTGTGTGTGTCCATCTTTATTATATTATTCTGCTTTTAGTAACAGGTAAAGTTGGGGCTAAACGTAAATGCCCCAGCCACTTTACCCTTACGAAATGTCCCCTTGCACTCAATAAAAACGGGACTGTTTGGCCAGCAGACATGTGAATAATACCATTATTTCTCGGTTGAATGGTCACTAGCCTATATACACGTAATATATCGATGATTCTATCCCACACCCTACTTTTGAAATACCTAAAGTTACATATTATAAAAGGGGCACGCGGTGGTGCAGTTGGATGAGGCACTGCGCTACAAGTCGGAAGGTCGCGGTTACAATTCCCGATGGTGTCAATGAAATTTTTCATTGAAATAATCTTTCCGGCCGAACTATGGCTCTGGGGTGACTTGGCATTTAACAGAAATGAGTACCAGAAATATTTCCTGGGAGGTAAAGGCGGCTGGTGCATAGGGCTGACAAACCACATTCATGTGCCGATTGTCTTGAAATCTGTAAGCCTCGTCCTCCTGGAAACCTGAAGGCCTGTCCGGGCCTGTAATAGGACTGCTTTACCTTTTTACATGTTATAAAATTTCAAGTACTTAGACGGAACTTAATTGCAGTAATACAGTCATATTTCAGAATCTGAGAATCAGCTGGTCTTGCGTACTAGGCCGTTTATTGAGCACGTAATTTCATTTCTGTGTTCATGAATACCCCTCATAGCCCTATTCAAATTTCTTTGAACCCAGTTTTTAGTAATCACAGTCTATGATTTTGGGATTCAATTGAATATTGCCCACACATCTATGCAAACACCTCCCAAGTGACTTATTTCTTCAAGTTTCCTGACTACAAGTAAAAGGTAAAGCGATCCCGTTAAAGGCCCGGTGTGGTCCAGAGGGTGGGTAGAGGTATAGCTCTACTCTTCCATGACCGCGGCACTAGAAGTGGGTGAGTGGTCAGCAGCACGCCCCGGCCGCACTTTACCCCCTGAAAAGGCCCGGTATCCATTGTATAGGAGGCTAGGTGGGCCCCAGGGCCGGTCTGGACGGGCGGAAAATCTCGTCCCAACTGGGATTCGACCCCGGACCGTCTATCCCGTAGTCAGTCGCTGTACCGACTGAACTACCCGGCCTGTCGACTATAAGTAGGAAATCAAATGTTACAAATTAATAATTTATATGGGGGGGAGGGGGGGAGGAGAGGAAGCGAATTCATCGTGTAAAATACAGATATTTAAAAGTCAATTTCTTTTAGTTTTAGCACTTAATAAGTATGTATTTTCTATTGTACGCGAAAGTGATTGTGTATGTAAAATCTTCTTTTCATGGGATGGTGAATTCCATAAGTTTGAGATTTTCTCTTCACGAACAATATTTACACATGGAAAGTGGTGTTTACCTTGCATTAAAATTCTACGTTCAGAAAATCAGGCTTTAGTTTCGAAGGCTCCCCAACTGCGTCGCTACTCTCTCTGCTCCGTTTCTCCTACGAAATATTTATGCTGTCTCATATAATTCAAAGTTTAGTTTCCAAACACGCTCCTTATAATCCGAGTGGGAATTTACTTTGGAGGGTGGGGGGGGGGAAGAGATATTTCCATCGAAAACTGATTCAAAAGTGTTATTGGGATTGAACAAACAAAACAGTACTTTAAATCAATAAGGCCATTCGCTCTTAAGTTTGTATATTTCTGTTATCGACTGAATATATGAATTTTGATCCTTAATATTTGACTATTTCTGTAAACGATATACAAACACATAACTTCAAATAGAGATATGACACAGCTAAGACGTTTAGGTTTTCTAGAGTTCAGTGCAATTTCACACAAATTCGTAAAAGATAAAGTAGCACTGAAGCGGGTCTTTTCCGATTTTTGCAGTTCTCCTAGCAAATCATTACTAACACATTGTTTTATTGCTGCCCCTCTGTTAGCAGATCTTGAAGTATTCAGTGACCCCCACAGGCAGTACATTGTCATATTTCCTACAATTTAATTTAGGGGCTTCAACTGTCCTGCTCGGAACTTCGCTGATCGCAGATTAAATAAGTCTATGGTCGTAAAAGCAACTAATGTGTAGGGGGGTGTGTTGAAATTTTTAATGAAAAGTCTTTTCAAAATTTGTTTAATAAACTGTCAAGGCGTGAAAGGGTTAAACATTGAAATTTTTTTTTCGTCCAGCCACGTTCGCGACAGTTAGCAGTAACGGTCCCATTAATATCAGATACTGTAGACACAGTGTTATGAGCCCCTGATGATGGGTGAAATACCACCCGAAACATATAAATCAGTTTGCAGATATAAATAAACTGCATTATATTGCATTTTGTTGGATAATTATTGCCACATTGAAAGGTCTATTCGTATAGAAATCAAGTAGCATTTACGTAGCCAAGAATTAATATACACAATTATTATTTTGTGTAATAAAATACAGAACATATCAATAAGTGAGTAGGGCACCCTAAATCAAATGGGAACATTTCATTACTTTTCGTCTGGCATCTTGGGAATATTATCGCCTCAATTTTAATTGTCTCTTTCTTTCAACAAAAATTCAACTACTCAAAAAATATATTTAGTTATATGGCTAGAATTGGAATGAGAAACCGCTTCCGGCTATTGGTTATTCTTCACGCCTGTCCGTTGGGAAAGTCCGGCCACAAAATCGAAACGTCAACTTACTCACAAACTGTCACATCACATTGTCAATAGCTTACAATTTAAGATAGACGAGATACGTTCAATGATCCAGAAAATAAAAATGGTTTGTTTAGGTAAATAATCGTCAAAGACTTATACCTCTACAGACCTATTACTATTTTGAGAAGAACTCTCTTATTTTTTTCGTATTTTGTTCAGTTTTTCGAGATATAATCCCTAAAGTTACGCTCCGTAACCACAGAGTTGCACTGATTACTGCCATCACACCGGGAATTTGTGACATTTCGAACAAAGCTGCCACATTTCCTTAAAGATTCACACATTTTCTGAAGTTCTACTGACTTACTAAATCCTGTACTGAGTAGCGTTATGGTCGCCGCCTGTTTTTAAAACCTGACCAATAAAAATAGGCGCAATGACAAAACATATATGCATAGAGACAGCAGTAGCTTACACCTTCAGATGAAAAAGCTGATAGGAAGTTATTTCTCCTCCTCAGTTCAGAGCCAAGACTTTACGGATACTGTGGTTTTCTCTGGCCAGTAACTTAATGACTTTAATGAAAATAATGGAAGTGATAATTAAAAATTCTTCTAAACAAAAAATTGAAAGCTTTTATTGTGAATATTTCAGAGAGTGTGTTAAATATTAAGAAAAGAATACAGGCTGCATACATAGAGTGAGAGAGATTCTAATGCAATATTACCCATGAACTGAAAGGCACAGGAATGAATACCTAACTTATCGAATAAGCAAATTTTGAAATGGTGTTAGATGAGTCCTCGCATATTTCCACGATTAGCGCTGGCACTATAGTAGTAGAAAATTGCATCTTAAGTCTACAAGGCTAGACCTATTCTTTGGTATTACGAATGGTTCTGAGGTTATAGTGCAAGGGAGAATGCGTAAGAATTTGAAAGGAAACAACCAAAGAAAATGTCCATGTACGAGTCGTATAAATAAATGGGCAAACTTGTAAAGACAAAAAACCTGGTAAACGACAATTGTCTAAAGCAATGGTGGGTGAATTTCGATAGGCTTTTGTTCGCAGTTCAAGAAAATCAACATGGAAGTTAACCCTTTGACGCCTATCGACACCTATAGTGGTCGTACCGCACTGCTAACCTCTAAACGTTGCATTTTATATATTTATTCGAACAATATAGGTACTGAATATTTTAAACATGGTATACACTCTCCGTTTTTTTCTCTTCAAAATGCAGTTTGTTTCATAATTCTAACGTGTTTGGTTCCTGTTTTATTCACATTTTATATACAGAGTGTGCTAAAATTAAAAAAAAATAATTCCGGCGCCAAAAGTGACAAGTAAACATGCTAAAATTAACGCAGCACAGATTCTGATAGATCGTTGAAGACTTGAAAGTTAAAAACACAAATTTCCGTCGCATGTAACAACCAAGACAAAAATTTGTTGTACATTTTACTCTGGCGTTTTTTCAAATCTGGCAGACGAAGAACGAAATTTCGAAAAAATATGTGTTTACTAATAAATCCGCCTTCCATCTGTACGAGCACATTAACCTACATAAAAAAGGGAATTTGACGGGGCAACAAATCGCAATAGCGGCAAAATTACAGGGTAAGGCCCCACGTTCTGTTTTTGTGCTTATCAAACCAAAAATATTCAGGCCCTTTTTTTTTTACCGATTACACCATGAGTGGTGTTACGCACCTCGATAGGTTGGACAAATTCCTAATGCCCAACTTGCAAGAACAGAATCCTACAACATTCCATTCTAGTAGGAAAGAACGCCTCTTCATTTTCACATTGCAGTCTGGGCAACACTTCCTGAATCGAAAGTGGCCACAGGCGGCCCCATTACGTGGCCACCTATTCCCTTTGTGTAACACTAATTGATTTCTTCTTCGGGGAATAAATATAAGATTTTGTTTACGTTCTACCATTGCCCAGCACTTTGCCAGAACTTGCTGAGACGATAATAGCCGCACTTAAACTTACCACTCTTACCGATGTTTGACTGAACTGGACGTGTTTCGGGCTATTCGCAGCGCTTTCTCTCAACATCTGTAAGCTGTCAGATACAAGACACAAAATATTTGCCATAAAACATATCAAAGTGTGTTTACTTACAAACTGAGCACTGCTACAGGCAGCGTGCCTGAATTTCATGTCCTCACTTGTACAATCGGATATTATCGAGTGGAAGTTTTCAAGGTTTTAAGACCTGTGAACTAGTTTTTGGACAATAATTTTCCCTGGTGCGAAGAGATGATAAAAATCAATTCAGCAGTCTTGTTATAACAGCATTGATCCGCCAGTGTGTACCATATAAGCAACATGCACGTCTACGAGAGAAGAATCTGGCAATGAACAGTGAGGAGTGATTTTTTAATATTTTTTAAGTTATGGCATCCGAAATTGATACCGAAAATATAAATTATTTGGAATTACAAACTAAACGATCGTGATGGCACGAAATTTCTTTTACAGAATAAATATTCAGGTCAGTAATTAAATTCTGATTTATATTTTTCCGCCGACCAACATAATTTTAAGGCCTAAAGCCGTACTAGAACGCTACATTCACCATCAAGACCTCAAGAGCCGAACGTGTAGCGCTGTGCCTAGCAAACCATATCTTGTTTCACTGCTCTGAACGCCACAAACCAGAAGGTCCTTCCACGCGGCGATGTCAGAACTGTCGACATCTCGTCCAGTCGCGGACAGCAACCAATTGCCTACTCTGCACCGCACTTTCACTAAAGCCCGTTCCGTAGTGACGTAGACAAACAGAAATTAGACTTTCTTAATGCAATACAGTAAAATGTGCGTTGTTTTAGAAAGTTTCGAGCATCAAAATAATTACATGTAAATATTCTGAGATACTAGCAACTAAATACAATGAATCGTGGAGAGGGTGTCAATAAAATACTAAGACTTATAATGCATAGTGGGAAACTGTTTCATGGATATTAAATGTTCATGTAATTGACTTTCGAATTAATGTGTAAGTATCATTAGTACAAGAAGGGACGCACAACGTTGAAAGCGTAATTCACTTTTATGAGCCTTGAATTTTTTCCCCTATTGATAGGAATACTATAATCCTATTATACAACACATTCAAACACAACACAGTTAATATAATTCCATACGTATTAAAACGGTGCTTCAGATCTGAGCTTTACATCAGCCATACATGATACCTCGGTTAGGCCGATTCTTATTAAAATATTACTGGAACAGAAATTTGTCTTTGAAACATACTGGTCATTATCACCTACAGCAGAGCAAGCAGAATTCTTACCCTATATATACAATATGGCATACACAAATATACAAACAAACACACATACACACACACACAAACACACGAATTATCCGAAAAATACACGAAATTACGTAAAGGTTTAAGTACAATTTTAATGCGAGTTTAATAAGTAAATATACAGATATATTTATTTTTACGTTTACACCCTGATTTTAAATTTGCTTCTTCCTACTTCAAAAATTCTCCCGAATTACTTATAAATATTCTGGGGTTTGGTTCGTCTTAAAGTAATTCTTATGTTTCTGCTCCTCTTGTAAGTAAACTAATTGTTTCCGAACTCTGTTTTTCCAGATAGGTTCAGTGATTTGCTCCTTAATCTTCTAAACACATACAGCAGTGAAGTTAGCACGGAATGCACAACATCAGCCCTCCTCGCGTAAATTCGTAAATTTGCTTTTATGTTATGCAGTAATCCCCACTCCTACTTGCCATTCTTCACAAGTTCAAGTATTTAAACACTATCTGATCATAAAAATCGGATAAAAGATTATTTTTAATTCCCAAGCAAATAATCTACTACAGTTAAATGTTGCGCAGAACGGTGAGTGCTATTACACACAAGACAACATAAATGAATTGAATGCAGCCCACAACTTTTGAAGTAGACTTAAATAACTCGACTCTTAGACTGCCGTTCTCAACTCCTGGATTCTGCATGTTACGGTTACTCCATATAATACAGGTGATATGTGCTACTAATTCCACGAACAAAGATGTATTATCCACAGGAATATATGCTAAAGGGAAGCAAATGCAGAAGTCGTTAACTTATCCTGCATGCGCTTAACATCTTAGTTTTAAAGCTGAGGTACTCAGGAAAACGCAATTTCGGACTTAAAGCTAATGAACAGTATTAGCATAATATTGCTCTAGCAAGAAAGCTACGTTCTCGAGTGCTGTACAGCTCATAAATGAGAAAGTATAAGAAAGAGAAGAGACGTCAACAAGCGCCCTTTTAAAGCAGTCCCAATTACAAAACAGAAAAATGCTACAGCGAATACACAAGTTTAAATCACACATACGGCCCCTCTTCGGTTTAATACTTTGGGGTTTCAATGATTTCTTTCTACGGCCCATCAGCTTGATATAGGCAATAACAGCAGGGATAGGCCTACTATTGGAGAGAAGAAGAAATACCGTAGTGGGAGAGTAACCGCGTTAATGCAGTGTTGCAGGTAGTAAAGGTAAAGCAATCCCATTCCAGACCTGGACAGGCCCTAAAGTTTCTAGGAAGTTGAGGCGCTCCAGATTTCAAGACAGTCGGCACATGAAGGTAGTAAGGTTGTCAGCCCTACGCACCGGCCGCCTTTACCCCTCAGTAAATATTCCTGGACCTCATTTCTGTTATTGGTCGAGTCAACAGAAGGGTCATAATGCGACCGGAAGACTATCAGTGAAAATTTCCAACGATACAATCGGGAATCGAATCCGCGACCTGTAGCGCAGTGCCTCAACCAGCTGCCCCACCGCGTGCTCCATTATAGGAAGTAAAATGACATATTAAAAGGGACATTCTCCATATAACATGCCACGAACAGACATACAGGGATTAGAGATACAGCGCTACTAAGAATAAACCTCAAGTTTACTCCGGGAAACGAACCCCGGTGCCCTCTGTACAGGAGTCTGGGTGGGATCCAAGGCCTGTCTGTATAGGCGTATAGCACAAAAAGCCTCTTTTCTCCCACCGGGGTTCAAAATACGAAAACTTTGGAAGCAGACCGTTGTAAATAGTTGCATGTTCAAGGAATGTGTGCTGCACAAGAACCTGTTGTCTTACGGGCAAAGACTCATGTAAGGAACGAACCACAACTCATTAAATAAGTAAAGAAAATAAAATACAGTAGGCACGGGGTACTAAATACATTATGATATTATGATAATATTTTAATCTAATACGTAACAAGACATGCCATGTACGTATAAAGTAACACGGAGGCACGTTCGTGCAACCATTGTTGCGTTGGAAAAACAATAAGTATTACATATTCTGAATGTGTGTTTGTAGCCTTACTTATCAAGCATGTAATGAATATGCGCCATATTGCCATCTGTGGCCTGTCCGGCTCTACAATATTTTCCACATTATCTCACAAAGACCACGATTTTCGAAAAGAAAAGGCTATTGAACCCTAAAGGTGTGTTTTGATTTTCTCTACAAATTTGGCACGATTTTATAAAAGGATTGTTAAGGTGAGATACACCGATGTGTATTATTCAATGATCAATAGTAGTGTAATTTTAGTCTGACACAACTTTATTGTATAAACAGTTTAAGAGAACACGTTTCGGCTTACTTGAAGCGATCTTCAGGCTTTGACTTAAAAAACTGAAGATATAATTTTTTTTGTTAATTATATAGTTCTTTTAAGTCAAAGCCTGAAGATGGCTTCAAGTAAGCCGAAAAGTGTAGCTATGTTCTCTTAAACTGCTTGTACAATAAAGCTGTGTTAGACTAAATTAAGTACTATTAATCATTATAAAGGCTATTGAATATGAAATGTGTGTTTTTATTTTCCTTACAAACTTTTCCTGAAATATTTCTCATACCAAGAAGAACTGACAGAGACTTGATAAAAAATGTATATTGGTCTTCAGGTAAGGTACCTGTTATCCTTGTCGGATTTTATTGAACCTTGAATTTTCTCGGCTGAATTTCGAAAAAATACTCAATAATAAAACTTCATGAAAATCTTTCACAGCGAGCCGAATTTTTCCATGCTGACAGAGTGACATGACGAAGCTAAAAGTCGTTTTTCGAAATTACGCGAACGCGCCTTAAAAGAGTAAAGTTGTGTCAGCATTTCACTAAGGAAAAGGCGACGAAGCGGTATTGAGGGTTGCAGAGATTTCTAATGCATTCCCAAACTCACCGCCAGATTGTGACTTTCAGTTTTACTCTGTGGCCGGCATGTAGCCGCTGTATTCCCAGCAAAATTGTTTCTGGTACCCACTGGGCTGGATGGGCTTCCGAGCTGCTGTACGTTGAATTCTGAACACAACAACCGTGTGACTTGAACACGAAAACCTACAAATCAAACCACTCGGCCGATTTAAGGGTCACTCTCAACTTAGGAAAATTTACAAACCGCACCTTAGCAGTAGACACATAGTGTCTGGTCTTGGCCACCACTCATAGAGCGGAAATGGCGACTACTGGCAATGCAAAGCAATTTTCATATACAGCAGCAATGAATTTTTCTGTAATTTGTTTCTTACTTGTTTTCACTCAGTTTCGCCTAAGGAGAAGTTAAAAAGTCAAAAAGAGGCAAGTTCTAGTTATTACGTACCAAGGCGCGAAAGCCTGAAGAAAAGGAGATTTTCCCTGAATATGGTTACGTAAGTCATTTAACCCTTTGAAGCCTAACGATGACTATAGTGGTCGTACCGCACCGCTAACCTCTAAACACTTCATTTTACGTATATATTTATTCAACACATACAGGTACTGAATATTTTAAACATAGTATATACTCTCCGTTTTTTTCTCTTCAAAATGCAGTTTGTTTCATAAATCTAACATATTTAGTTCCTGTATTATTCACATTTTATATACAGGGTGTGCTAAAATTAAAAAATTATTCCGTCACCAAAAGGTTAAAATGCTACAGGTGGCATGGAGTACGGAAAATTATCAAAGTGTAAGAGTAATATTGTAAGCTGAAAATTCCATGACAAAAAAGAAATATATGTATTTGTAAGCCTGGAAGTGTTAGAAATTTAAATTAAGTTGTTCCGGAAATATTGTACATATGTGCGTATCGTTGGTAGGAACGATTTACTTCACTTGTATTACTGTTTCTTTATAGGTTCAGGGAAATGCTTCGTCATGGTGAATGTAGGAATAGGGGTTGAAGTAAAGCAACGCTCCTACCACAGACCACCAGAAAACTAAGAGATCAAAAGACGAGGTAAATCCACCCTTCCGCAAACAATTGGAAGGCATAGCATGTTTGGGAAAACGTGGTGTGTAGGGAAGGGATGAAAGAGTTTGTTGGGGGATGTTCCTCTCTAGTGCCTCTTTTTCTCGGTGGCAAAGACTCCACTCTTCCCCTTTCTATAGCCTCCTTACTAACCCACCCACCCACCCACCCACCAAAACAATTCATTTCTTCTCCACGAGAGAAAAGAAGGAAGAACCTTCAAGTCCCAATACAACATGCAGGAGTAGAAGAAAAATATTCAAACAACATTTTGGAGGATTTCTCCGTTTTGCCTTTATTTTTTCCCAACATTTTACAATATTCTGCATCTGTTAGCACGGTCAACCACCTGATTCACGGCAGAAAACAATATGAAATAAAAACAAAGCGAACTTAACTGTAATTTTTTTTTGGTTTACTTAACATTCTATCATTTTACTTTGCTCTATATCGAAAACAGAATAACGGGCTGTAGAAAATAAATCTGTTATTGGACCAAAAACCGATGACAGAAATTTTACAGTTACAGAAGATACTGTAGAGTTCATAATATACCAGGAAAACTCAGTGAAACTTTAAGAGTTCTTGTAATGTTACATTAAACGATTTTGAAGTAAATTTATTCAAGTCACCAGAGCTGTTGGGTATATTAAGAATTTAAAATTACACAGAATCAGAAAAGAAGAGATCCTGTTAACTACGAAAATTAGAATCGTAATTCGGGCCGAAAAACTAGAAAATACTCTATTTCGATAATTGAGACCTCGATTATCCGAATACGCGCCTTGGTGCAGGGCCTATTGAAACGGGTTTGCATAACAGTATTAAATCTGTCATAATTTGCAAACAAATCTCCATAAAGCATCAAGTGACTTTTAAGTGCAACTGAATTTATTACAGACTGCTAATAATCTAAGGTTAGTACATGAACTAAAAATTAAAATGGGGCAGCATGAATCAGTTCAGAATATTTGTTCTGCGGTATAGTCTAAATATCAGGGCACAAAAACCTGCAATTACATCTCCTTCGGCCTCTCTGGTTGAAGGTGTCTGAGGACAACTTACGGAATGAACAGGGCGAACTGGAAGTATATAACCGAATTTCGGGTTCATATCCTTAACAAATGAGCCCTTACAAATACAGAGAAAAAATGATTATATAAATGTTACGTCCGGCTAATTTGGGAGCGCAGATTTTCTCTGGTGCATCTGTCAGCTTCCTCATTGTAGCAGAAACACATAAAGCTTGACTGTTTTCTGTCCGCCCGTGATATACAGGGTGTAACAGGAGGAACGGACCAGACTTCGGGAGGGTGTTCCTTATGTTAAACTATACCGAAAAACCCCAGAACACCTATATCCAAAGTTGAACGGTTTGGGAGATAATGGCCAGT
>Ga0123357_10008178_pt1 | contig 13035 bp, 10 predicted proteins | sample TergutEmb28metaG_FD_89873 | JGI IMG/M metagenome (GOLD analysis project Ga0123357, IMG submission 89873) | Embiratermes neotenicus P4 segment gut microbial communities from Petit-Saut dam, French Guiana - Emb289 P4 | ecosystem: Host-associated > Arthropoda: Insects > Digestive system > Gut ...
AAAAAAAAAAAAAAAAACAGGGTGACGGTTATCTCTCATCCTCCCTATTCACCAAACCTTGCGCCATGCGACTTTTCCTGTTCCTTCGTATGAAGGGCCAGATGAAAGGGAAACGTTTTGCTTATGTCAGTGATGTGAAAAAGAAAACGATGGAGGGCTTGAACAACATCAGCACGGAAGAGTTCCAGAAATGTTTTCAGCAGTGGGAAAGACGTTGGTACAAGTGTATCGAGTCAAAAGGAGAGTACTTTGAAGGAGACTAGAGTTGTAATAGTATAAAACCTAATAAACCATATTAAAAAAATAATTCCCGTTATTTTTGGGTCCTCCCTCGGATGTGAGTAGGCTGTTGAAATTATCACAGAGGTGATTATGAGGGTGCTGGGGGGATGCGACGCCGTGTAGTTTGTTAAATAAGGTACCTCGACGTTTTGGAGAAACATGCTGCCTTCATTCCCGGGGTAGATACGTCAGTATTTGCCGGCTACACGGCGTCACATACCGGAAGACTAATCTTTATCTTAATAGTGCTAGTTCGGACTGACTGCATATGGCATAGACCTGCCATAACGTTTCGTGCTTGCGGAATGAAATGGGCGTTTCTTAGTTTCGCTTGCCATTAATACGCATTGTAGTTGTGTCGTTACTGCATCTGCCTTGGCTGTACATGGTTTGAAGTCATGTTCACACTCATCCTGATTTTGAGTATCGGTATTTATTGATTGGGAATTTGGGTGGGAATCTTCGACCGTTCTCAGGTAATTGCTAATTTAATTTTTGGAAGTCCACCTACCTTAAAAAATTATGTGCAAGTATTCTTGAAATTTAAGTAATTGTATTTTTGTATGCTTTCTTCTGGGTAATTCCCCGGTGTCTGAATTTTATATGCCGACGTTTCGGAACAATGTGTCCCATCTTCATAGGCAGATACCTACCTGCCTTTGAAGATGGAATAGAGTGTTCCGAAACGTCGGCATATAAAATTCAGGCGCCGTGGAATTACCCAGAAGAAAGCATGCAACATTCAGAACACGGCGAAAGTTTGAAATGAAGAATTGTATTTTTGCATGCCATCTGATTCCTTCCAATGTCTTCATGGATCAAAGGTTGGCCATGTGCTTTCTTAAGCTGCAAGGAAGAGAACCAAAAAATGCGTGTTGTATATGGAGTCATTTTTGATGGCTTAAATTTGCTGCCGGTCGAGACTTCGAATTGCATGTGTGTTTACCATTTAACTTTCGGAACTCTTACGTCACACATGGCAAGTCTTGTGTAATCTTGTATACTGTTTTAAGCACGGCTTAAAATACGCAACCGTAAGTCATGTGACACGTACACTTGTGCTTTTTTAAACATTACAATTTGACGAAGGGCTTTCTTATTCCATTTTAACACCTCATACAGTATTGAAGGAAGAAATTTGTACCATGTTCTTTGTGGATTCTGTGCATTCTGCAAACCATGCAACTGTGGCTGTGCTGGTGCCAAATAGGACTTTGCAACCGTGGTGTGGTCAGCAACCAAGCGAGCTGGAGATACTTTTAGCATCATGCCTCCTGTCTTTCTTTTTGTCTTGGCTAACGTACATAATCAGCAAAACACAGACAACTTGCCCGGGACTATACAGTGCTTTTTCGGACATACTGTCAAGCTAGTTTGGCCTATCAGTTGACGCTCTGCGAACGCGTTTGTGCAAACGTATTTATACAGGGTGTTCAAAATTGTCCATTTTGCATTGAAATCATTTTTGCGTTTTCACCCTTACTGAATTGAATAACCACAGTTGATTGTGACTCGCATGAGGCCTTCAGTTTTCTGCAGAAGGCAAGAGTTCGTGCAAACCTTCCCATTTTCGTGAACCTGAAGGGCTGTTAGGTGATTTCCGATGTCATTTTACCTGCGGTTGTCTTCGTAGCAGTCAATCATTTTCTAGTCGAATGAAGACTAGGATTGATTTACTCGTATAAGCGTGTTTCATTCAAGAAACAGGTGATGGCGTGCATGTTTGAATGGCTTCTGGGAACAATGTTGGCTTTGCAGAATATTCCCGATTTCCTGATTTGTGTATCTTGTGTCCTGCTAAGGCACGAATGTGTCTTGTTAGTATGCAGTAACGTACACATTCCTGTACGGCAACATTAACGTCATATTAACCATGTTAGGTCAGTAGGCATAGTGACCGGGCTACGGGCGGGGCACCCGATGGCTTGTGGTCCGATTTTCGGTAGGGCAAGAGGTTTTTTTTTTTTAATCCAGGCGGGCTTCATAATGGAAACCACACAGTCTTCAAAGTACCGCTGGTAAAGCGGCCGAGGCGTGGAGCTAACGATTCGCCTCCGTGTATTGTCGGTGTTAAGAACGAGCGGAACTTTACCCCCTTAGCTGGCATATATCTTCGTGGCGTGCACAGTGACAGTGTTACGCTTACTGTTTTTTTTTTTTAAAGCCGAGGTAGCAGCCACGTAGTTTTCGGTTTTGAGCAGAAAGGGGTAATCCCTTGTAACAAATTCCGTGGCGGTTCAGACGAGTTAGCGTTAGAAGACATTCCCACACAGAATATGTACGCGCGACTTGGCATATCCAAGTCATGTCGATTGCCTACTCGTGTACACAGCTACAGTTGTTGCTGAAGCCAAAATATTTTGAGTTTTTAATGTTTTCAACTGTCATTTCGTGCCCCACTTCACCACAGAACATCAGGCTCTGCATGCATTTCGCCAAGTCAGGCCTTGACCATTATCATTCGTTGTGGGACCAGATAGATTGTCGATAAGGCAGGTTTGCGCTTAATTCATGTTCCATTTTTTTTATAATTTTATTCCGTGTTGTATAACGCCAGCGTCGTATGTTTACCATATTTGACCGAACATAGCTTGCACCATTTTTTAATACTTCTCCAAATATTGGTAACGAAACTTGGTTTGCTGTGTGCCTAGAAGTTACTACTGAAAATGCCCATGTACGTTAATATTTTTGTATGTTGCGACAACTTCACAATTTAAATGTGATAAGGAAGTTTGAATTACAAATCTGCGCTCGACAATATAAAATGCAGTGGGTACTTTGGTCCAGCAAATTAAATGCCGGTGTGTCCCTCTACAAGCCATTAGTGCATGTGGTGGAGTACAGGTAGAGGGGAATGCATTATTGACCTTGCCAGTGGATGAGTGGTGAGCGGTCAGCTTCACGCCCCGGCTGCCCTTTCCCCGGGGAAAGTATCCACAGTACACGTTGAGTAGGGGGCTAGGTGGGCCCCCAGGCGATCTAGACGTTCGAGAACTGTCTCTTGCAGAAGCTGGGAAACGAAGCGTGATTCTTCGAACTGGCAACTTCTTGCCTACTCCCTGTACCGGCTGCGTTATCCCGGTCCTCTTATGTTGACCAGCGGCACCAATAATGTTCACACATTCAGAATCAGTTACAGTAAATTGTAGTTTCAGCCAGCATTGTACAAAAGTAACTCGTGTGGAAATTCTGGTCTTTTTTAACATTGATGGTAGACCACTGAATGGAAGACCATTTATATTGTGTAGAATTGCTTTTCAATTTAACCTTCGAAAGGAAATTTCGCGCTGTGTTCAGACAAACATAAAATCGTAATGCAGTTTCACTTCGAAATTTCTGATTTGTTAGCCTATTTTGACAGACTCTTCCATACTTAGTAGACATTGTGGAGGTGAATTGGAGCAGGGGAAGTAACGGGGAGGGGGGGGGAGGGGAGGGGAGAGAGACAAGTTGCAGTCACTTCAAAAATTGAGGATTATTTATACCACACTTCTTTTAATTTGAAGTTCATGGTTCATCTTGGAGGCTGAAATACCTCTTTTTATGCCTGAGGACACATTCCAAGGCCAGTGGAGCTTGCGAAGATGATGATTATGATGAAAGTGGGAGAAGTTAAATTTTGAAAGGGTGTAGTTATTATTTCAAAAGCAATTATTTCGTTTGATATGAATATCAGTCAGGGTTAGAGTGTACAAAATGCTGTTAATTGTAATTGTTACGGACGTTAGAAAGCATAGCCCATTACGTGGTGGAAGAGATTACATTGGAGGTGTTTGAAGACAAGAGTGATCAGAAAGTATGTGGATATAGGAGGCATGAAGTAAATGCTCATTTATGATATTACACAATAGGACCTTCTGATCTATATCATGTCACATAACATTGGTAGGAATATGAAATTGCGCAAATAAATGTGACCTGGACATACAGCTTGGGTGTGAGAGACAGGAAATACATACAAAATATTAGTGAGGAGACTTGCAAAAAGTGGTTACTTTGTGAAGCAAAAGTGGGTTGAAGAATAAGATGGCTCTCTTGAATGTAAATTGTATGGTCAAGAGATGTATGTAACTTGTCAAAGTCATGCCTAGTGATGATCTTTTGTTGCAGCAGTTTTGAACCTTCAGTTTTGTTCAGACAAAAGGTCAACGGTTAGTAAAGGCTCAGCAGAGATTCTCATGCATTATTTGGGTAGAAATATTTTGGGCATTATGAGCAGGGATGTTAATAGCTCCCACTGAAAATGTGTGTCTGGAAACCCTCATTCCTTCCATCCACAGTATGCGTGATGACATTTTTCTCCCCAGTTTATTAAGTCCAACTGTATTAATGTATAATGAAAGTACCATTGTCCAACCACACATGCACACGTGTGTTGCGCCTTGCCAAATGGATTAAAGAGCACATTTCATGGTTGAGAGTTGATTTTTCTTGATCTTATTCATAGATGGGACACGGATATGTTCATGAAAAATGTAAATTGAGGATTTCTAATAGCATGTATTTGCTGACTGTGAATTGAGTTACATTTTAAAGTTTTAAATTCTAGAATTTTCCATCACTGTTACTAGGTGTACATTTTCCTAGGTATTGTACTCCTTATTGTGCAGCTGTGCATGCTTTTTTGTGAAGTGTTTGTATTCTCAAATGAAATGGGACTCCCATGATGACCTGGCATGCTGCATAATTTATGATTATGTATCTGTGAAAAGTGTACTAAGTGCTTTCCTTTCCTTTCCTTGTATATGTACATCTTTCTGACAGCTATCTGTCACATGAGATCTCACCTGTATAACAAGTATTTGCAGATAGAGCTTTGCCATGTACATACATTTTACTAGTTCTCGAAGCAATTTCAGATTCTTTTTAAACATTAATTCCACTTTATTCCATGTGTTTTGTTACACGTAACAAATTGGTTGTTATGAAGTGATGCATATCCACAGCATGCAAGGAAATAACTGATAATTGATTGTTTAATAGCCAGTGATGTATGTACTTAATAATAAAGAGCATGGGCAGGCTACAAGGTGGCATTTCACTTAGCTCCTAGAAATAGTGACAATTTTTTAAATTGACACAGTGACGCAGTGACACATGTATGGTGCTATTTTCAGAATCGTGAATGAATAATTAATGAAGATGTAAACAGACCATTGCACATGACAGATTTTGTAAGAACAAGGATGGGTTTATGTGCAGCTGGAAGGTTATGCAAGCCCATTGTGTATCACCCAGCTGTTTTTAAATTCAGCATGCTCCTCCAATACCCAGTATATTTTCCATTTATAATGCTTCCCCAGTATCCACCAATTAGGCTAAATGTGATTTACAATCACAATTTGTTCTTGACAGTCATGTTCTTTCATAAGGAGACATATCTATCCATGCTGTAGTGAAATGGAAACCCCCATGGCATGTCACCACTTGGGAGACATAGGAGTAGATTGTGAAAGGTAATTTTCACCCTGTAACTTGCCCTGAAGGCACAGAGAGGAAGTAAAGTTATGTAACTCTACGCATTTTTTAACCTTTGGCACTAGTGGGGTGGGTGATCAATGCCACGCCCAAGCCAAGTTACCCATGGGTATGACCCAGTACACCTTGTGCAGGAGGCTTGATGGGCCACAGGGCCTTTTTTGACAAATGCAGGAAATGTTGCCCCCCCCCCCCCGGGGGTTCTAACCCCGGCCCGTCCAGCTCATAGCAAATGACTGTGCTGACTGTGCTATCCTGGCCAACAGGAGGAGGTGGGAGAATAATACTGTTTACATAAATTAGAACAATGGGGTTGAAAGGTGTAAAAAGATTTCACTGGTGCAGGGTATAAAGCTGTTGCACTTTACAGTTTGTTAAGAGTTCACTCAGTGAAGTGCTACCTTTTCACAGAAGACTTTGTATTACATGGCTTTGCTATACAGTAGATTTCATGTTCTGATTTGAGTATTTGTGTACAGAGCTTGAAAACTTGCTTTACGATTTTTGAAGTGCATGTGACGGCTTCAGGTTAGTCAGTTGCTTATGTAGTGTACTGTTCAAAATACCCTAATTTTTCAGGCTCTGGCAGCATTTAAACTTGTCTAAGTAAAGTTTTTAAAATATTTTCTTTATTTCAGATGGACTTAACATACAGTATTGCACTGGCAGATGTTGAATTTTGTGTTATAGTTTATATTCCTGTGTAAGTGAGCCTGTTACTCTGTTCACCTAACTTTGTTTACATTTTTGTTGCAGGATTTGAATAAATATTGAAGTTCGCATGAATACTGTATTTAATGTATTTAATTTATAGTAAGTTTTATAGCAGTCTTGGTGGTTTGAGATTTCATTGTTCTAAAATCGTGGGCCAGAAACTCCGCAGTTTTTGAAATTAAATAACATTTCAAGGCAAAGCAGAAAAGTGTTATTAACACTGATACCTACATTCCAAGTACATGAGAATTCATGTTAATCATTAATGTTTGAATATGACACGTTGTAGGTGACCACAGTGTTATTCATTGCACTCCTGCAGTCGTGTTGGAAAGTGTGGAATAACATGTTGTAGCATTTCCTTTGGTATCCCTTGAATACACTTTTAAATTCACTGTTTTTAAGCCATCACTATTGGCAGGAAGCATTTTTTGTACCTTACTTTTGACATAGCCCCAAAGGACGTATTTTGGCCATGCAAGATCAGTAAAGCTGGCGGGCCAGGTGATGCCTGTGAAATGAGAAGTGATTCTACCTGGAAACATTGCCCTGAGAGTTTGCATAGAAGTCTGTGCTGTGTGAGCACAGTTGTTTCAACATCATTGCGCATGATAACAGCCAATACGAAAGCACTGGTTATTGAGCAAGCTGGTTTCAAAATTTCAAGTACCACTAGTTGTTCCCTGTGGAGCAGTCTGGTGCATGTGGCCCACCCACCTACTTGCTGTTGCAGTACCAGACACTTCTTTCGGGGCTGTGAGGAAAGCAAGGTATACGAAGTATATCTTGCCAGTATTACAGACTTTTACAACAGTGTGTTACAACAACTTTCTATCATGACTGGAGGAGTGTAATGAATGCCATGGTGGCCACTTATAAAATGTCATGTTCAGACAATAAGAATTAACATGAATTCTCATTGTCATGGAACGTATCTACCAGTGCTCATTACGTTCCCCATGTTGCTGTAGAATGTTACATTATTTCAGAAACTGTTGTGTTTTCTGGCATTTCCTGTATGTGTTGACCTATGAATGTGTTAATACCAATTCCTATTTTTTTTTATTCTAGGCTTGTTGAATTTTTGAGGAGCAAATTAAGTAAAACCAACGAGGACTTGGACACAGTAGTGACTATTGAAACTGCTATTGGAAAAATCCAGAAGAATTTGCATGATTTTCAGGCTGAGGTTTCTGCATTCTATGTGTGGGGAGAAAATCCAGACACAACAGAAGTCTTATTAAAGGTATCTCCATAGTATTCAGAGTGACACTTTCACCCAATCATTTCCCATTTGACTTTACAAATTCTCTCTTCCAGAGTCCATATTACATTAACATGACAGTGATATTTGGAATTCATGATGAACGGAAGTTTTTCATCCTGATGAAATTCTGTAAATGTGCAGTATTTGCTGTCCAAATCAGATGCAGAATAATTACCCTTTTGAAATGTTATAAAAGAGAGAGTGCATATGTGTGTGTGTGTGTGTGTGTGTGTGTGCGTGCGCGCGCGCGCGCGCGTGCGTGTGTGTGTGTGTGTGCGCGCGCGCGCGTGTGCGCGAGAGAGAGAGTGTGTGTGTGATATATATATATATATATATATTTACTGACTGACGGGGAATTCATCTGCCACCACTAACATGTTTTGATACCAGGAGTGACTGAGTAAATTTGCTTTGGTGATGTACTTGGCAGGTGCATGATTTGTATTTCAGCAGGGAGTTGTAAGATTTTTGTTAGTCTCCCCATGCACAGTCCAGTAAAGTACCTTGTTATGTCACAGCTCACAAACTTTCTGATTAAGCAAATAAAACACAAAACTACTCATCAGTCTGTAGTGAAATTTTATGCTGGGATCTGCATGGAGGTTGTGGGCAGATTTGTTTTTTTCTTCATCAGTCCACCTCTCTTGAAGTGAAATTGAAACGCAATAAGAGCACATCTTAAAAACCAGCTCATCTTACAGCAATATTAAAAATAAATAGTAGTTAACATCAAGATTATCGGTGGTTTTAATTTTTATCATATGGTAAGTATATAAAAAAATAAAAATGGCTATTTCTGGCTCTTATGTTGGCTTAGATTTACAGCACTAGAAATCATTTATGAAAATAGCCAAATGTGAGTAGATATACACTTTTGCACACATTATCAGGCTGAAATGCTGGAATGTAAACTTCATATTTACACGTAACAGAATATGTAACTTTAACTTATATCATTCAGACAGACTGCAGGTTACATTACTGTTTTTTCACATAACATGCCAGAGTCAAAAGCTGTTTTGGTCCTGTTTGAATGTAACATTCGTGCAGACACTTTAAATGAGGTTGTGTGCACTGTAGTCACACTAAAGTGAAATGAACAGCTGGTTTCTTTAGGCATTTTAAAGGTTTCGTATTTCAAACGTTGTTATATTGGTAGGTTGGCATAGTTTCCTAGATGGATTGTTGGCTTTAAGATCAGGACAGTTCACCATAGTGTTTTAATTTTTGTAGGGTGTGAAATCTCAGGTGGATGATTGTGTGTCTGAAGGAAAACTACTGATTCTCAAAACTAAGGACAGATACACAACAACACAGCAGTTGGTTCCTGTAGATATCAGCCAACAAGTAAGTTCTGTTTACAGTTGTACTTAAGAATAGTTGTCTCCAAACACAGTTGTGTGATGAAGGTTTGCACATGCTGAGATCTTTGTTGATACCCTCAATTTGTTATTTATTTGTGATAGTTCCTAAAGCTAACAGTGACAAAAGTAATGGTCTATATTTAGTTATCTTCATTGGAGCTGCTATCAGAGACTGTGTCAGGAGCCATGGAGGAAAAAGACAGAGAATTTAAACGAGCCCGGACAGTACGGACTGATTACAAACATGCTGTTGGTGAGGTTCAGAGCTGGATTCAAAATGCAGAGTTCAAAGTACAGGATAGGTCTGTTGAACCACTTCAGCTGAAAGAAAATCTTTCGGTGAGAACAAGATTTTTATTGCTCGATTACAAGTTGAACTTAGAATTGGTACAGACATGATTTATTTTATTACAAAACATAACTCTTTCATGTCTTGTCTTCTAGCAAATACAGAGTGAAGTGAGTGATGTTAGTGACAAACTGGATTGCCTTACAAAGAGTGGCCACATAATCATGAGTCAGACTAATAAAGAAGAAGAACGAGATCTAATCCAGAGCACAGTCCGCAGTTTAACAGAACATCTTGCACAAGTCAGGTCCTGGCTAGAGGAGAAGAAGCTGCAGGTATGAACAACAGCACAAATGTATTGATCAAAACTGAAAGGTAAAATACATTCTTTGACATACAGTTTCTGAATTTAGAGATGTTTGTGTTTTCCTCACACTGCAGTCAAATGTAGGGATAGTACCTCAAATTATGCTGCAAATGTTTCAGCATATTTGGGTGGTGTGTTTGTGTCCTTTCTGTGATTGAACGCTTACCTATTCATCTCCAGAAGATTCAAGTCATTTTGAATGTGATGTCATGTAGGTTGGGAATTATTTACCATTCTGTGGATAGACTGGTAACTTATTCCTGATTTACATTGCATTGTATCCCAGAATACTTGAATCTTTGTCAGCACTGTTCTGAGAACCTCAAAATTTGCATGTGTATATGTATACATGCGTGTGTGTGTGTGTGTGTGTGTATATATGTATATGTATGTATATGTATATATATGTGTGTGGGCATGCTCATGCGCATGCATGAGTCATTGTTACCCACAGTTTGCTCATGGTAAGTGATGCCTTTCAGTTGGTTATATCCTGTTAAGCAGTAGAGGAAATGGGAAGATTTAATTGTGGTGCCTTTGGGTAAAATAAAAACCCCTTGTATTTCTTGAAGGCCAAATAAGGTTATGAGATATCTAAACACACATTACTGCCCTAACATCTATTACTGTTATTTGAAATGTTATTTTAATGTGGTATAAATGTAGATGACATAATGAACCTCCCAGTGTGCTGGGATGGTGTAGTTGGTATGGCGACCTTGTATGGGCTGAAAGGTCTGGTGATAGAATCCCATTGGGAGTGAGATTTCCTATGCCCGTCCAGACTGGCCCTGAGTCCCACCCAGCCTCCTTGGCAATGGGGATTGGCTCTTCTATTGTGGAGGTTGCGAGTGGCTTGGAAGCTGTACCTCTGCCTCCCCTCTTTGCCTGAGTAGGCATGTCTTATCTTTATCTGATCAACGTGTAATTGGTTACGATATATATTTTACTATACTTCTGTGTAATACACTTTGCTGTTCTAGGTTGGAGAAGCAGTTGATTCCTGGCAGCGGTTCATGACATTATATACAGTGGTTAAATCGTGGGTTGATGAGAAGCATACCTTCTTGTTAGAGCCTCTACAGCTAAGCAGCCTAACACAGACACGTCAAAAGCTGCATGATTACACTGTGAGTATTGTTGTGGGACACAAGGGATAATTTGGGGTAAATAGGACATTTTGTGGTATGCTATCGAATATAAAGAGTTCTTTTGTCCATTTTTCCCAATCTTATTTTTAAGAACACTGACTCTTGTATGTAGTTCTTTGGTTATGTGGTAGTTACTTGTTACCAGAATTAGGATAATTCAAAATGTAGGGATTTCTAATGCACACTTTGAAAATGTGGCAGATTTCAGATATTTTGGAATGATGGCAGCAACTATACTTAATTTCGCAAAGGAAGAACTGCAAGAGGTCGTTCGGGATGCTCTAGAAATGTAACACAAAATATGTGATATGCCTGTTGTAGGTTTTATGCTATCTGGGCTCTACAGAAGAAACTATAATGTATAGAAATTTGATGTACAGAGCAAGTCTTTAATCCATGATCTTAGCACAGCAGCTATCCAGGAACTTTATCACATGTGAAGCCCGTTTTCCATGGGAGTCCTTAGCCCAGATTGTCCCTGTGGTTGAACTTTCCTTGTGCCATAGAAGAGTTTGATGTGCAGACTTCCAGCTTCTGAGCAGTCCTGGCACTTTCTGAAAACATTTCTCAACACACAGCAGAGCTCTTAGCTTGAAACACTGGCAGTGTCTCTTCATATAGTCTTCCAATTTTGGTACTGCATGTGGAAACTTATTTTTCACTGTCCCCTACAAATATTAATAGCCAAAATTTAAATATGGAGGTGTACGAAGCCATATTGATCACGAGAGTGATGTTAAAATTAGCAGAACATTGCATTAGGAGTTTGTGTCTGTGAAAAAACCTGCCCAATGAATGATATTGTGTGCGCCCACTGTATGCTGAACTCTTAACTGCAGGGTTATGCAAAGGAAAATAATGGACTGCATGGAGATTTTTGGAACACCAGTGAGTGTTTGTATTCCCATTTACATCCAAAGAAAACACAGTTGCCAAGAAATTTATTAACTGCCAGTTCTTGAAACCACCTGCAACAGTGGCTTTTTTCTGACCAGTACAGAGGAACCTGTTGTGTGGAATAACCAGTGGGCACTGTTTTAAAAGATGAGTTGCCCTGCAGGCTGATTATTTTTATATCCCATTGCAATCATGCTGCCAAACACTGTACCTGGCATTAAATTTTTTTTTTTTTTTCCTTCGTACTGTAGGATGTTACTGCATGTAGCAGAGTTGAGGCAGGATTTTTTCCCCCCCATGATGCAGTCATTACATAAGTTTTGCAAATGAAAATACTGGTCTGCAGAAAACATTTAGAATATGTGCTAAACTGCTGTGTGCAGCACAATAGATAAGGCATGTGTCACAAGCCATCACTGATACGCAGAACTCAACAGACTGGCCTTACATAAGGTAGTTTGTACTTCCCTTTGTTGTGTAAAGCGATTTCGAGATACACATTTTGTTAAGGTTAAGCCTACTGTGGTGTAGAATTTCATATAAATTGAAAGTGTTCAAGAACCCAGTACTGAGGAATACATTTGAATAACCAGTCTGAGGAAGTAATAGGAGGATGGGGAAATAGCATATGAAGTTTAATAATTTGTATTTGTTAGCATATGGTACCAAAGTGTCAAATCAAGGAGTGTATGATGGGTGAATACCAGTAGTTAACAAAATTTTGTTGGGAAACTGGAGAGTACATAGATGGGGAGATAGTGTTCAAATGGATCTTAAAGAACCTGCATAGCACATGGTTGTGAACATGGCAATGAACTTTTTTATTCATTATAAGGTGGGGAACTACTTGATTTGCTGAGTGATCATTGGTTTTTAAAGAAGGGCTCTGCCCCTTGGCATTGAAGAAAGAGAAGTGAAGACAGAAGGGCAAGAAAGGGCCAACATAATAGACACCAACAGTTCAGTTTGGTTGGCTGCTGGTCCTTGTAAATTTTTGTTTTCAAAATGGTTCTAATTATGTTGCATAAAGATGGAGAAATAATTTTTTTGGTATCATAAAGTGAGATATGGTGGAAGTTGTATTCATATTGTTCTGCTTCTTATTTGTTTAGCTTTAATTCTTTGATTTTTTTTTTTTTTTTTTTTTTTTTTTTTTATTTCATTGTATTTTTTTTTTTAGTTTTTCATTAATTTTTGTGAAATTAGTAGGTAATTGGAGGTTT
>Ga0123357_10008179_pt1 | contig 13034 bp, 11 predicted proteins | sample TergutEmb28metaG_FD_89873 | JGI IMG/M metagenome (GOLD analysis project Ga0123357, IMG submission 89873) | Embiratermes neotenicus P4 segment gut microbial communities from Petit-Saut dam, French Guiana - Emb289 P4 | ecosystem: Host-associated > Arthropoda: Insects > Digestive system > Gut ...
CAAGGGGGGATCTGAACAAAAAATGTCATAATTAGACGAGTTAAATCCGCACGATTGATTTGATCTACATCGGACGTTTTAACCTCAGAAACTGCTCCAGCGTCGCGAAATTTATCATCGAAATACCTGTCGTGTTGTATCATGCCGAACGAATGTTTCTGTATTGCCATCACTATGAAACTATAAATAGGGCATTGTAAAAAGACGTTATTTCTTACCAGACGCAGCAGTTACCGCGTGGTGAATATCAAGTGAAAGAGAAAGCATTCCGTTTTATGTAAGGCCAATTTGTTTCATACGTTCTGTTAAAGTTTCCATGGGAATTGTTGTTGACGGTTTTTTCGATCGTGTGTCTGTCTGACTGCATCCTTAACCTAGCTCAAAGAGGGAGTAATTAGTGCGTTACCATGCAGGTCATGTGTGTGTGTGTAAAGCCAGTACATGACATCGGACAGTTGAGAATCAATCAAATGATCACAGGTCTTCAAGTCTCGCCGACTAGACGGAGTAGCCATTTTAGGGACGGCAGTAAGCCGTAGGAAAGCATGGCGCACTGTCTTGTTCACACGCTTTTAGGCGCGTTCGCAAAATTGCGAAAAGGGACTATTATTATTCGTCATGTCTGTCCGTCTGTCCCGTCCTCATGGAGCAACTCGGATCCCAATGGACGGATTTTCAATAAATCTGTAGCCAGAGTTCAAGTTTCATTCATATCGAACAAGAATAAAGTGTACTTTACATGAAGACTAATATACATTTCTTATCATATCTTGCTCATTTCTTCTTATAATAAGAAATGTTGCAGAATAAAAGTTGTAGAGAAAATCAAAACACAAATTTTTTATTCAGCAACTTTTTTTTTTCTTCGAAAATCGTGCAGTTTATGAGATAATGTGGAAAATTATTGTGGAACTGGACAGACCACAGATATGGCAATATGGCGCATGCGCATTGCATGCTGGATACCCAAGGCTAAAAATACACACATTCAGGTTTTGTAATACTCATTGTTTTCCACTGCAACAATGGTTGCACGAACGTTACATACGTTCCACATACGTAAACTGTCTTGTAAATTAAAAGTTTCTTTAAAGTAGACCTACTAAAGAAGTCCAGATATGTACGGTATGAATAGACGCGTTACTTATAGAACGTACTTTTGCATTCATGAAAATGGATTAAATATTTGGCAATTGGAACTTCGTGCGTTTTATTTTGTGTACTTTGCGTATCGCCAAATGTACTGTACATAAAATAAAACCGTCTCAATATCAAATGTTTCTTTGTGCTTTCCCACTGATCCGAAGCTCATTTAGCTGTGGTATTTGTTATAATAGCTGTGGTATTTGTCACCGTGCAGTTTTGTAGGGAAATGTAACATGCTCGAATGAAAACGATGCTTCCATCGTCAAGGTGCAGAATGGTGAACATGATGGAGGCACCATGCTGATCCGAAATGTTGGTACTTATCTGCCAAACCACGCAGCATCACATAGCAGAAGTCAGCCATTTTCATAATTTATCTTTTTATTTGATAATTACTTTGTTCTTTCATGTTGCATCAAAACTTTCTGTCGCATATTATAAATGGGACCCGAAGTGGTGGCAATATGAGACTAGAAAACGTGCAGGCGGAATTTTTGTAATTTACAAAATTCCATCACGATAAACAAATTAAAAAAGATGAGATGGGGAGGGGGGGGGGCACCTAGATGCATGAGACAGAAAACAAATGCAAGGTGTGGTGGGAGAAAATGAAAAAAACGAGGCATGTTTAAGACCTAGGCATGGATGTCGAGTTTAGAACAGATTTTTGAGAAAAAAAAGATGGATGTGGGTTTGATCCATATTGCTTGTGATGAGGAACATTGACAAGATGTTTTGGAGGGGCTAATAAAATCTGTGTTTTCTTAAATGTGGGGAATTTCTTACACATTTGAGCTAATACTAGGTTCTAGAAAGGGACTGCGTTTTGCGATTGGTTTGACTGCAAAATAATATTTTAAAATGAAAGGACCTAAAAACACTAATCCTTAAAATGATTACAAATTACCTGCCCGTTTTAATGAAATGAAACAACGATAATTCACTATTGATCTACAAGCGCATTCTGTAGAGCAGTCATTTTTCTATAGAAAAAGCAATTTCTTCGGAAAAAAATTAATTTTTAATATCCCGAAGAATCCCTACCAACGGGAAGGTTTACAGGTAGGTAAGGTTTTTTTTGGGGGGGGGGATGCCAGTTCAATGATTGGTATGTTCTTTTCAAGAAAATTCATTTTTAACAAACACCAGTGTTCATTTTCTCTTTGTGGTACGCGCTTAATTTTCTGTACACAGGTGATGCGTTTCTGTAACCATGCGAAAAGAACACAGACGTAATGCAACTAAATGTAATCTCGACAAGACAGGCAACGCAAGCATGAACGTAACATTAAAGGGCTTTCCTGCAACCACTGTTACAGTGGAAAAGCAATAAGTATTACATATTCTGAGTGTGTGTTTTGCCTTCAGTCATCCAGCATGTAATGCGCATAAGTCATATTGTCATCTGTGGCCTGTCAGACTCTGCTGTATTTTTTCCTCATTATCTCATAAAAGGCACGGTTTTCAGAATCGCTATTGGACATGAAGTGTGTTTTGATTCTCACGACAAGTTTGTCTGAAATTTTTCTTATTATGAGCATAATTGTATAAAATGTGTATCGGCCTTCATGTAAAGCACACGCTATTCTTGTCAGATTTTAATGAAACTTGAATTTTCTCGTCAGATTTTCGATCAATACTCAAGTACAAAATTTCATGAAAAACCGTCCAATGAAAGCCGAGTTATACGTGGTATCATGTAGGCGGACGGACGGATTGACAGACAGAAAGACAGACGGACAGACAGACATGACACATCTAATAGCTGCTTTTTGCAATTTTGCGAACGAATTGACCAAACCAAAACAAAAAGACGGCCGATAGCGCACGGAGATTACTAAATTATTGCCAAATTCCGGACAAATATTTTGGCGTTATTTCAAGGGATATTTCAATTTTTCACAGTATTTAAAAATATTTGCTTATGCCAGTGGACGCGCAGTCAAAGTCGTAGGTCTGCATCCGCTCGCCTGCTAGGATTGCGTGCTCGAATCCCGTCTGGGGCTTGGAGGTCTGTCTCTTGTGATTGTTGTGTGTTTTGAAGTAGAGATCTCTGTAATGTGCCCATCACTCGTCCAGAGGAATCCTACCCACCGTGTGTATGTGTGTGTGTGTGTGTGTGTGCTTGCGTGTGTGATCTCGAAACCTCGGGAAGGAGAAGGCCTGGACTCACTAGGGATGTCCAGGCACAAAAAAACCATTTATTCCACGGTTTTTGTCGAACCCCGGTTGAGAAACACTGCCCTGTAGTGTCGAATGATGGATCGGTTATGGAATTAGAAAAGAAAAGGAAACAACTCTTGTGTCCTCATTCGAAGAAGAGTCCAGGTATTTTGCTAGCAGGACTGAAAATCTACTCATCACTGAAGGTAAGGAATTCCGTCTGGATGGGGAGATTTAAATTCTAAGCCTTCACAATAAGAAACAGGAGTGCCAGCCTCTCGAATAGGACGTTCGGAACGACATTTTGTTCTGCGTATTGGGGTGTTGTTATTTTAAGTACGGCCAGATGTTCGGTTGGGCATAAATTCTATCAGTATGGCTCCGAGATCTACATCACCTGATTTTGTCCCAATGCCAACACTTTAACAACTGCCAAGTAATTTGTCTTAACACAGTTTCCTTTTCTTTGCCGTGTAATTATCTGTATAATATTAAGTACTTTTGCCAGGAGGTTGGGTGTAACTTGTGTTACGTTCCGACCATAGGGAGGATGTAATATGGTGAGATTTCTTTACGTCTGTCAAAACAAGTTGAAGGTTAAAACTTTGAAATAGATCAGCACTGCAGTTCTGCTCAGACTGCTTGTCCTTGCCAGCATCACTATGATAAGAGAAAAAGAAAAAAATGGTGTTCATGAAGAAAGTGATGAGTATGTTGGTGAAAAGATGGGATAGTACAACGGAATGGACGATGAAGTTGTGGAAATTATGGGGGAAGAATATGAAGCTAGTATTAGGTAGGAACAAGACAAATTAATAAATTAGTCGCAATTGAAAAGGATGTTTTAAGAGATCAGATATCAAGGGAGGGTGATAAAAATAACGGAATAAAGAGTCTTAATGAGCGCAGAAGGAAAAGTAGTGGAAAAAGTGGAAAGACGGCGATTAAAAAGGCAAGATTAAAGAGAACAGACGGTCAAAACGAAGATAGAAGTATATCCCACTGGGAAGTACGAAGTAGTGTATAAAACGCACCCAACAACCTGCGAGCTTTCGAGGATTAGAATGAGATGAGAAACTACAGGACTTGTAGATATGTACGGTGGTTTTGTCATGGTGTGAACAGCTTGGTGGAGTTGTCATGAGGATGGTGTTGGTGATAGGAAAGGGGTAAATTGGTGATATAATGAGGGAGAAAATGAAGAGCAGAAAAAGCTGAAGATTGCGTTGTGTGGAGACAGAAGATTTGAACAATGATAAAGATGAAAGTAGAGACGTAGTGGAACAAGAATAAGACGCTCCAGAAATTAGGATGTTCAAAATTATTGACAAAATTAGTAAGAACGAGGAGCTGCTGGTGTTGGCAATAAGTCGTCAGTAGAACAACACATTTATAAACATTATTTTTAACATCGCTGTAATTGTGTCTACCCATTCAGTGAGGCTGGATTTTTAAAGTCTGATTTTCGGTCGGAGCGTGATAATTGAGATTCTCACGGTGGTATCAATGTTAACGTATTCTGAGATGATGCTGAGTATTTTGGTAAATATACACCAACATTCGAAGGAGCTTGTTTCTGCCATCTTCTACTATGAACATGAAATTCTCCGACACATTTGTGTCTACTTTATAAACCCTTAGACACCATAGTCTGAAGAATGAGAAATTAAAACTCACCGCCATGAAGAACATGTATGTTTCACACATTTTAATGTTTCCTCAGGCCCTTCCTAGATTGTACCTTAAGATAAACCACAAAAGTTTTTCGAATGTTCCGTTCGATGTGTAGAATATATATATATAAAATATTTTCCTCATGCCTTCTCTTCTATTTATACTCGGAACTCGTCCCCTTGTGTTAGAGCGACTAAGTGTTACGCTGGCTGCTTTCTTCCACTGCTTCAGACGTGTAGTATGCGTGGAACTATTCCTCAAGAAGCCCATAAACCTTCATGGCATTGTGCTGTATATAGCACAAGGAAACCTTCTTCACAGCGTTACTGCTAAATTTATTTCGACATATCACCTATCAATTAATGCAGCTTATAAAGCAACCAAACTCATTACTATACCGAGCAATCGGTTGTGATATACGTCAGGAAACGGCTGACAGGATTTGATCGAGCAGTCTTCCGCCCAACGTGATAAAATCTGCAGACAGTGTACAGTTCAAACACCAGGAGACAGGAAATTGAAATACTCGCATATGGTGAGGTCAGGGTTGCCATGTAGATGCCGATCACAAACCGCACGCCGTCTGGAGCGCTAATTGCTCTTCAGGCAGAAATGTCTGGTTCATAAGCTCATCTACTTGTCTGTACGTAATTTGTTTATCCGTTAATAAACGTCTATATTTGGTTAGTTTGTGGCATTATGTGTCTGGCTGATTCACAGAATATTTGGTTCCAAGGCTGGAAATTCGAAACTTGTGACTGCTCCTGGATGTTAGAATACTTGTCTCTAGGTTCGGGTGTTTGTATGGGTTTCCAGATGTTTACTTATATGTGCTTGATTATTTCTCCCTCTGATTGACGGCTTACTCTCTAGTCGTTTGGGAGATTCCTGATAATCTTAGTATATGATTCAGCTACTAATCTCTAGATAAGTGAATGATGTCTGACTAAACAGTCTATTGATTCCTGTTGACTAAGTATTTAGGTGACTGAACGGTTTTTTAAGGATCCGATTATTATAGTGACTGTAGTATGGCTATAGTATGGGCCGGGTATAGCGAGTGACTACGTGCTGGACGGTCCGGGATCGAATCCCGATGGGGACGGGATTTTCCGCCCGTCCAGACCGGACCTGGGGCCCACCCAGTCTCCTGTAAAATGGGTACCGGGCCTTTCCCGGTGGTAAAGGGCGGCCGGGGCGTGCTGCTGACCACTGACCCCCTTCTAGTGCCGCGGTCATGGAATAGTAGAGCTATACCCCTACCCACCATCTGGGCCACACTGGGCCTGTAATGGGAAAACCTTACCTTGCCTTAGAATGGCTATAATGACTGTTTCACAGAAACTTTGAATGGTTGTTTCAGAGTTTTTCTTTAAGTAATTTCTCAATCCTGTCGACTCTTCGTTGAATTACGGGCTGTCTGAGTAGACCAGTGGTTTCGTGATTGATTAAAATTTTCGCATTGTATTTATATTCTGGCCAAGCGGAAGAAAGATCGTGGTTTAATTCAGTTTACTAAATACAATTTTGAAACGGAAGCGAGGAAAATCACAGAGAACCTCAATCAGGCTCGTTGGCGGCCCGTACCGAGGTTGAAACCGGTTATTTCCCGAACAACAACACAAACATTAGAGCTTGAGTGGACTTCATTGACGAGCGAGTTTAATAATTTATGTAATGATTCCTTAACCTCATGTGCAGGGATAAGATTTTTTTAAGAACCGAAAACCGGAAAAGTTATAAAAATGTAGGTTGCTTGGTGGGACGGCAGTAAAGGATGAAAGTTTGAACCCATCACGCAATCAAAATACAGGAATTTATTAATATTGCTCCCACGAGATAGCTCAGATAAAAATTACGGTGTACAAATATAAACAAATAATAATAATCTTCATGTTTGTACCGTGCAGCAATGACAAACACTTTATTATCCAACAAATGCACAAATATATAATTCGTAGATATATAGTTAAAATTAAAAAATATTTAAGCTATATCTACGAATTATATATTTGTGCGTTTGTTGGATAATAAAGTGTTTAACAAATAATAATAATAATAATAATAATAACCAAAAGCTCAGTTAAGTCACTCATTATTCTTTACATATCTATCTCTTATCCTTCCCATTCTCAGTCCAGACTGTAATCAACAATCTACACATCTTCCTCACCGTCCCCTCTTCCCTCCTGTCTGTGGCTGGTCGATGGCTGTCCTACACCCATAGACACTTCTTCCCACCATGGGGCAGTCAAAATATTCGTCAGAAATTATTATTATTATTATTATTATTGCTCAGAAAAACCCGGGACATTTGGCTGTTGAATCGAATTTTGCGGGACGTCGGGACAGATATCTGTAAAACCCATAAAATAGGGACTGTCCAGTGAAATACGGGACTAATGGAATCCATACTATTTTATCTTCTTGCGTACTGCTGTATTAAGCACAGGGATAACTTCACCCTCAGTTACTCACGCTCGAACAAATGTTACCTTGGCTCCCACCGGACTGTGAGACTCTTTCGACGCTGTCGTTTCTGCAGGCGCAGGCGAGGGCGCTGTGAGAGCCGCAGTGGATATGGGCCCCCAGGCTGCAAGCTGGCGTACAGCTTCACGTAACTCTCTCGTTCCAGTGGCGACACCTGCAGAATGTACAACCCTGGACGGGCCGTCTCTATACTGAAGGTTTGCATCTCATTGCTTCTGAATTCTTCCAGTGGTGGCTCTGACTTGTTGCTGCCTGTCTGAACAGCCGTGCCATCCACTGCGAAACAGTAATTTATGTTAACACGAATGTTTGACTGCGTCGTTCTTCCTGCGCCCGGCCTCGTAATATAAACAATGAAATACAACACAATATATGTTTACCTTTTTGTTTAAGAGACGTTACCCTTTGTCTCTCACACTATGGGAAGAATTCAGAATAAATCTTCAATAACGCTGGGGTCAATTTCCAAGTACTGCCCGGGGTGGAGTGTTTTAATTTATGTTACTCATAAATAAGTATATGGCCGTATGGTGCAAAAAGACCGGCAGCATGTGAAGTAGGATATTGAAGGCACATAAATTACACTGTTACCCGTAATGAATTCGTGTGTCAGTATTTGAGAACAGGGTGCCGACAGGAACGTTAGGACTTTGGGAAAATGAAGATCGTAGCATTATTTACAAAATTATATAAGGTGGAATTCTTTAATCTGTACCTTTACTCATTTCTCGTAAGGTAATTAAATCAATTGGCAGTCTCATTTGTAACGGACACGTTTGGGACGGTACAAGAAGATAAGATGAAAAGAAATAGGGTACGAAGATTTCGGTTAGCTGGGATTTGATGCCTTCTCTTTTGATGAATGGTTTCTGGGGTTCAGTAGGAATTTACAGCTCTCATAACCTAATCTACGAAATATTGATACGTACCTATGAAACTGCAGGGCGTCCCGTTCCAAACAATGTTAAATTATTAGTGGTCACTGGAAGAAATCCACATCTCAAAAAACCTTGTTAACATAGAGAAGGAGGGTCTTTTTCATGGAAAAACACAAGGATAACAAACCGTCAGGATGGGAATTACATTAAACTGGCACAAGCGATTTATCGTAAACATTGCAGTGAACTTCTATGTTATATAAAAGCGGAAAGTTTATTGACCAGCGAAAAACTATAAATTTTCAGCTAAAATACTACAGATTACTCCATTTTCCGGTTGTCAGGCATTTATAACTCATCCATCCAAGTCCGATGTCCTGTGTAACATTTCCTAACATGCTGGTTATTAGGGTGAGCGATTGTAAGCACAACCTCGTGGACCATCGTTTGTCGGCTGACCGCATTTTTTAACTAATGTATTTATATCTAACTTCTCCCTCTACGGAGCCTGTTTAGTATCAGTGACTAAGAAAGTGACAAGCCGTTTTCACAACTTATAAAGTTACCTTCCTTCTGTACCCATGTCCCATATGATGTCCTTTCTTTATCACATCGATGCTCAGTCCCCTATGTTGTTTCCCTTTTTGTGTCATATCGATGTTCAAGCCCCATATGATGCCTTCCCTTTTTGTATCATATCGTTGTTCAGCCATATATGATGCCTTTCTTTTGGTATCTTTTCGATGCTCAGGCCCCACATGACGTCTTCCTTTTCGTAATATCGATTCAGGTTCCACGTAATATCTTCCGTTTTGTACAATATCATTTCCCTGCAGTCCGCTACTTGTCCAAGCCTCGGTAAAGCTCTGTGTTTAAAAAGAGTGTTTTGCAGAAAATACGTTTACATAGCTTATAAGTTCCTAATTAAGGACCTTAGAGCCTTCTGCAAATAGCCCTGATCTTGTGCCGAGAGTTTTCCTTCCATTTCTAGAGCCGAAGAAAACTTTTTGGGTCACAAACTGAATGACGATTGCGAGATGGAAGTGTTTGTGTTAAGATGGTTGATAACGAAGAGGAAATAGGAAACTTTGTCGTACAGTGGGATAATTGCTTAAATTTTGGTGTGTAAACCAGTCGGTCGGCAATAGAGTCACATCTAAATTGCTCTTTTTAGGGTTAAAAATAACCAAGACCAAAATAATTTTATGCCTTTTAAACTTATTTTCCGACCGATCTTGTACGTCGCTAAACTGAAGAATAGGCACAGAAATGATTAATCTCGTCGCGTGAATGAGCCAGGACAGCTGTATAGGCAGTATAGGGACTAGGCTAGAGGTTAGACGAAACGGCGATACAGGTTTTGATTTCCGGCAGGGGTAGAGACTTTTTTTGTTCTTTACAGCTTCAAGTTTTGCTCAGGGGGCAACTCAGCCTCCTCTTCCATGGATATATAGGGTTCTTTCTGTGGCGAGAAAGCACACGGAACCTGGAGATGGCTGCTTATTTGAAGTGTCGTGTTTAAGAATTCATGAAGCCATGTCCTTAAGTTTCCTTGTTTTTTCGATTCGTCGTGATTCTTAATTAAGAACAGAAACAAGTTTATTTTAACTCTTAAAGTAATTTTTCCATTCGCTTTTACTTTTTTTTTAAGTTAACCAAAAAAAGTAAGGTGAAAGGAAAACCTTGCTGTGACCTTTCGTGGCCACACTGCGACCGTGATTTGAGCTGCGACATCAGTTTGGGAAACATTGGTATTGTGTGTCATGTTACTTAAAAAGAACAAACCGAAAGATATGGAGAATTAACAATGCGTTTTCATGCATTAAGTATTGATTCTTCATTCCACATTGGGGTCATGAATATAATATTAAATAATTACTTTACATTACTTTAGGAACCGGTTTTAACTTAAAGGTTAGTTGCCTTCTGCTTACAAGTTTAACCAAGAGATTAATAACATTGAAAGTTGAGAAGTACGACACTGGAAAGGACTTGCAATATGCACAGCATAAAGTGTCTTGTAAAACTGCAGGAAAGTTTGTATTTCCCTGGAAATTATTTGATAAATACGTGGACTAAAGTTAGGGGACAACACTGTGGTGAGTTGGCTATATGAGGCACGGAACTAAGTTCTACGAAAAATGTTTCGGCCGAACATGGGCATGAAAATAATAGGTGATATAAGAATGTGACATATTAGGGCTTTCCTAATATCTGGCAATACTTAACCAAAAAATATTTTAATTTTAAAATAAATACTACTGACAGTGCACTGAATTTGTCTTACGTAAGTGTAGTAGAGTTGCACTAAAAGCTTTAGGTGAAAACCACATACAAGAAAATCGTCTGGGAAGCAATGTATGGCATTAAAATAAAAATTAAATCTGCTGATTTATTAAATATGTGCTAAGATCGCAAAACAAGCGTAGACAACGTTAATTTTATCTTAGAACTCTGAAAAAAAAACGCAACATAGATAACAAAGAAGATAAATACCTGAAATGAAATATTCAGGACAACATGTTGTGAATCTTCTTATTTATTTATTTATGGTTTATTTTATGAAGTTACCAGCACCTCAGCTTACATTGCTTCAAATTTTAGAGTGATCTGTGTCTAATGAATTTAAAGAATTTGAATCAAAGCCTACTGTCTCAGTATTTACTTGAGGTTACTTAGGAAGACCAAGAGAAAAGTGTTAGGATACGTGTCTAAGATAGACCCGACCAGATAATTAAGGTTACACATAGCTGCTAGGTCCAATGAAGTGGAAAATTCTAGAATAAAAAAGAAACGGTTGTGTGATTCGGGCAGTAGTCCAACAGCCCTGAAGCAAGGCGTAGCGACTTACAGGCACGTGTTCTGTGCCCTTCGTTATGTAATATGTATAAGAAAACACGCGAGATTTCTTTTGTCGTTTTGCGTGGGAACAATTATGACCCAGCAAGCTGGTACAGCCGTAAAGCAATAGAATTGTGTTCGTCATATTTCGCGTTCGAATCTTCATCGAGTCGTCAGCTATATTGACCCACTTATTCACATATTTTCTCAATCCAGGTCAAAAGCCGGGATAGTGCATGGACTTGTCCAAAATCATCTCCTTGCTCGTCTTTTCTAATTTATCAATTATCCTACCATTTAACGTTTTACTAAATACAGTGTCGTAAAAACCCCACTGCCAAATCGATAACCAATCTCGCATTGGACAAATCAGCGTAATTCAAATAAAATACATTGGCAAATGTTATCTGCCTGTGTCGTCGAAGAAAGGGACGTGGACCTTTTGAGTATCGAAATGACATGCCTAGCACGTGTGAAAGGTTCTGGTATATGAAGTTTTTTTTTTTATTGGCATTAGGTACTTGCGAAAAGAACAGTGTTTTCTTGTTTTGCTGTCCTTCGCAACAGAACGAAGAGCGTACTGGCTTCAGTAGGCAATTTTTAACAAGACAGGAAACGTACTTACAACGTAACATTGAGACTCGTTCTTGCATTCACTGTTGCTGTGGAAAAGTAAAAATTATCACTTATTATGAGAGTGTGTTTGTCGCCTTAGCCAGCATGGAAAGCGATGCCCAATATTATATTGTCATCTTTTCGTGTCTGGCTCTACCATATTTTTCCACATTATTTCATAGACGGCACGATTTTTTGAAAAAGACGTCGAACATAAAATTTTGTTTTCATTTTCTTAAAATTTTGTCTGAAGCATATCTCATTCTAAGAAAAAGTGAGCGAGATACGAATGGTTGTTGATTAGTCCTTAGCCCGACCAGGAAGGAAACAAGCTACAACAACCAAACTCGGGATTTATTCAACATACTCCCCACGAAGCTCAATACACTTCTTAGCCCATTGCTCTAGCTTTTGCAAGCCACTCAAAAAAATCGTAAGTTTGTCTGTCCAACCAGGTCCCTGCGGCAGAAATGACCTCCGTGTCGGAAGAAAAATGTCTGCTTATCAATTGTTTTATTCAGTCCAGAGAACAGGTGGTAGTCCGACGGGGCCAGATCCGGAGAATAGGGTGGGTGATCAAGAAACTGGAAGCTCAGGTAGGCCAGTTTCTTCTGGGTTGCAAGTGCCCGGTGAACCGGGGCATTGTCATGGAAGAACAAGACTTCCTTGGTGAACTTCCGGCGGAGTTTTTCCTTCAAAACGTCCTTTAATTGCACAAATAAAGATGAGTAATACTCCGCGTTGATAGTTTGGCCCTTTGGAAGATAATTAATGAGGAGGATGCCGTCTTGATCCCAAAAAAATCGAAGCGAAAAATTTTCAAGCGGATTTTTGTACTTGGAAATTTTGGGGGCGGGGTTAGCCGCTTTGCCGCCAGTCCAGTGATTGTTGCTTTGTCTCTGGGTCATAGTCATATAACCAGGTTTCGTCCACGGTCATCAATCGCGACAGAAAATCATTTGGATCGCGCCGAAAAAATTCCAAATTTGCTCAGACGACTTGCACCGTTGACGTTTTTTATACGCGTTCAGACATTTCGGGACCCACTTCGCGGAGAGCTTCTTCGTGTCCAAATCTTCATAAATGATGGACCCAACCCGCTCACGTGAGATGTCCAGTTGCTCAGCTATTTATTTAGCCGAAATCAGGCGGTCTTCCAAGATTAGCTCGTGAATTTGGTCAATAATCTCCGGGGTAGTCACTGTTTTGGGTCGTCCAGGACGAGGC
>Ga0123357_10008182_pt1 | contig 13032 bp, 9 predicted proteins | sample TergutEmb28metaG_FD_89873 | JGI IMG/M metagenome (GOLD analysis project Ga0123357, IMG submission 89873) | Embiratermes neotenicus P4 segment gut microbial communities from Petit-Saut dam, French Guiana - Emb289 P4 | ecosystem: Host-associated > Arthropoda: Insects > Digestive system > Gut ...
AAAATCAGGATAGTCGAATACGCCGGAAGGCGTATAACATGGGTAGCCCCGTGCAAGCGAAGCGCAGCTCGGGGTAATGGGATAACACCCCACCAATCAACCCCGTAGTGGGTTGAACTCCTATCGGAGTTCTCTGGGGTGTGGGTGGCATTCCTAACCCCGAGCTGCGCTTCGCTTGCACGGGGCTACCCATAGAGGCTGTCTGTCATCCCGCGCTTGACGCGGGATCCCCTGAAAAAAGAAGGTTAACTATCAGGGGATTGCGGGTCAAGCCCGCAATGACAGACTCATCAAAAACGACTTTTGAGACAATCCCTTTAAAAATAAAAAATTGAGGTGTTAAGAATGATGCAGAAGTTGTATAAATTAAACCTTCGTTTTTTATCAACTCGTATAATGTATTAAAATAGAAATAGTAAATGGTAAATAGTAAATAGTAATTTAATAAAATTCAAATTTTATGAAAAGACAAATTTTAGCAATTATTAGACAAGGAGGCGTGCCCTCTTGTTATGCACCCTTGCTTCTTGTATTGGCGCTGGCCGTGGCCTTGCCCGCGCGGGCGTCCGATGTTACCATTGACCTCTCAAATCCCGGTACGGGCGGCACCGGCTGGACGTTGGACAGCGGGGACGCAATTTGGATACAGGACCCTACCATCGCCTACATCATCACCGGCGACGCAGGCGGCTTGTACCGCGTTTATGTAGGCCCGGCCAGCCCCGCGTCCACCGATCCGTTCAACATCACACTCGATAACGCAACTATTAACACAACCATTTCTCCATCCATTGGCAATTCGGCGTTTGCTATTGAACCCGGCTGTACCGTCAACCTGACGCTTGTGGGAACAAACAGCCTCACAAGCGCGATTAATAACGCGGGTCTGCAAGTCCCGGACGGCGCGGCGCTGACCATTACCAGCGTTAGCACGGGAAATCTTATTGCCACGGGCGGTATGAAAGGCGCGGGCATCGGCGGCGGAAGCGGTACCAGCGGCGGAAATATCACCATTAATGGCGGCAGCGTCACCGCTAACGGCGGCGACTACGGCGCGGGCGTCGGCGGCGGACAGAACGGTGCGGGCGGCACGATTGCCATCAATGGAGGCAACGTCAACGCCACCGGCGGTAGTGACAGTGCGGGCGTCGGCGGTGGACAGAGCGGCGATGGCGGTAATGTCACCATCAATGGTGGCACTGTCAACGCTCAGGGAGGAGCCCAAGCCGCGGGCATCGGCGGCGGGGACGGCACCAGCAACGGCGGTTCAGGCGGCACAATTGCCATCAATGGAGGCTCTGTCACCGCTTATGGCGGCAATCAGGGCGCGGGCATCGGCGGCGGCTACAACGGCGATGGCGGCAATATCACCATTAAAGGCGACGATGTCACCGCTACTGGCGGCGGCAACGGCGCGGGCATCGGCGGCGGCCGGGGTGGTGACGGCGGCGTAATCACTATTATAAGCGGTATGGTCAGAGCCACAGGTGGCTTTCGCGGCGCGGGCATCGGCGGCGGTATCGGCGCGAGCGGCGGCACAATCGGTATCAGCGGCGGTACAGTCACAGCCACAGGGGGTGGCGATGATACATCCCCGTCGTATGGCGGCGGCGCGGGCATTGGCGGGGGCGGCAATATAGGCGGCACTTTCTACGGCATCGACTATAATAGCGGCTCTTCCGGTGACATCTCGATAACCGGCAATGCGAGCGTGACCGCCACTGGGGGCGACGGCTCGACCGACCCAAGCGGCAGCGGTGGAGGCGCAGGCATCGGCAGCGGCGGAGTAGGCAATACAAACGCGTATGTCGGCGCTGTAGGCACACTCGCTATCAACACGACCGGCACGGTTAGCGCTACAGGCGGTAGTGGCACGGTCGGTAGCGGCGACGGCGCGAATATCGGTATGGGTGGCAGCACGAACAGCGCGGGAACCGAGTATTATACAATTGCAATCAGCACTCAGCCCGCAGTAAACACTACCGTTATACAAGGCAGCATTACCGGCAGCCTGAGCGTGTCGGTAAACCTCTCTCCATCGTCCAGTATAACGCCGACATATATGTGGTATTCCAATACCGCGAACAATAATTCAGGCGGCGTATCAACAGGAATAACGACCCCGGCTTTCACGATACCCACAACACTCATGGCGTCGGGAAGCCCGTATTACTACTACTGCGTGGTCAGCGCTATGGGAGCGGCTCCCGTAACTTCCAATGTGGCCGCGCTGACGGTGAAAGAAACGACGCAGGTCACGACCGACCAGGCAACCCCCTCCGTAGCCCTCACAGCCACCGGCGGCACCTACACCAACAACAGCATCACCCTGACGGCCACGGTAGGGGCAGGTGTACAAGGGCAGGCATATAAGCCTGCCCCTACGGGCACGATCACATTCATGGAAGGTAACACGACGCTTGGCACAAAAACGCTGAACCGCAACGGCACAGCAACGTTCACCATCGCCTCGCTCATCGATGAAGGCCGCTATACCTTCACGGCCGAATACTCCGGCGACGATAATTATCCCGATGCCGTCAGCGACCCCTGTACCGTCGATGTGACGGCCTTCCTGTCGGTATCTTCCCCGTCGTTGCATTTCGATGCGCAGGGCGGGACACAGCCGCTTCTGCTCGCTTGCAACTCGGTATGGTCGCTCGACAACAACGCTCCGTGGCTGTCGATTGCGGTATCCGACTTCAAAGCCGATAATCCCAACCTTATCCTTGACGTGACGGCCGAAGCCAATCCGGAGGCTACCGAGCGTAAGGCGCTGCTCACGCTCAGTCTGCCCGGCGTAATGATAAAGGCCGTCAGCGTCACGCAGGATGCCGGCGTCAATCCGGCTACGGGCATGGAGGCTACCGGAGCGCCTTCGGTCATCGTCTATTCACAAAGTGGGAATGCGGTGGTGAAATCGGATGCTCCGATAAAGAGCGTAGCGGTGTATGATGTTTCGGGGAAACTGCTGAAACAGGGGAATGGAGGAAATAGTCTTATTACCATTAGCGGCTTGCCTAAGCAGCAGGTGCTGATTGTGAAGGTGGTTTTGAACGCAAATGACGCAAAAGACGCCAATATACGCAAATATAAATTAATTATCATCTGATGTTACCCCTAAGGCTGTCTCAAAAGTCTTTACGGCGATTATGTCATTGCGGGCTTGACCCGCAATCCCCTGTAGAGACGGATAATTATCCGTCTCTACTTTTTTCAGGGGATCCCGCGTCAAGCGCGGGATGACAGGCTTTTGACCCCTAAATCCCCTGAAGGGGACTTTGCTGCAGTGAAATGAGCAATCGTACTGCGCAAACTCCCCCTTTAGGGGGCTAGGGGGGGTAGCTATTGAACTCTTCTTTTCCCATTTCATCCGGTTAAAAAGACAGCTTCTTCACCCAACCGCTGCTTCCTTTTACGATCCGGATCCCTTGCGGGAAGCGGTCGCTGGAGATTGTCAGTGTGCCCGGCGTTTTGGTCGCACTGTACATCTTCATTCCGCTCACGGAATAGATGTCGATGGTTTCCGTGACGTTGCTTTCGATACACACATTCCGGTTGCTGACGTACACCTTCGCTGCATCCGTTAAGGGAGGAACGAGCGCTGTCGGGTTATAAATGTCGGTTACTGCTATTTTATCGGCATTTTCGATTTCGCCGGTCACGGCATTAAGCAGCAATACCACTACTTCCAAGCTGTCTTTGTCGATGACGGCGTCCGGCAAGTCGATGGTAAATGTATGTTCTATCGGCGTCATCGCGGTGATGGAAGCCGGAAGGCTGCTCTCGATACCGGTAGGATCGGAATAAATACCGCGAGCGACATCGTTGAATACCATGTCGGTAATTACCCGTGGCTTGTTTTCGTAACCGCTCATGTCGGTAACTGTGCCCGAATAGGCGTTTTGTTGATCGTAGCCGGTTATACCGTTTTCGATTAAAACGTAGGCTAACCTGAAATTCGCAGAGTCGGCAGACACACCGAAAGTAGTAGCCGTTTTCAGGTTAATCGCCTTTTTATCGGTATCGGCAAACCCGCCGGTCAGCTGAATGCCGGCAAGCGGCGTCCGTCCTATTTCCGACTGATAGTAATCTTCCACATAATAAGGGTCACCTATCAAGTCTAATTTCCGGTCGATGACGGATCCCGAAAGGAAGCTGATAAAGTCGTACATTAAATAGTCGGAATAAACCTCCACAGCCATCGGATCATCCACATGTACGGCAATTCCAATAAATGTATCGGGATATTTTTCTTTCATGGCCGCCCGGCTCACTTCTCCGCCGATGCACTCGCCGCATCCGGTTGCGGTACCTTCTTCCATGACTACCTTTCGGGGAAACGACTGCTCAAGGATTTGGATTTCCGAATTCAACGAAATCGTATCCAAAGGATTGGGTTGACCGTTTATTTCCGGGATGTTTACCGATAAGGTATATATGCCCGCCGATGCGATGGCGTCGATCGGGATGGCGATGGAATCAATTTTCATTGAAGCGATGGAGGTGGATATGGTCTGTTCTACCGGGGCTTGATTGCCTATCCGGCAGACGACTTTAACACTTGTCACTTCTACCGAAGAATAATTTCCTACCATGCATCGAATAGCCATATCCCGGCCGGGAGCGCTTTGTATCGATTTGGGCATGCTTTCGGGTCGCAAAGCCAGCACTTCGTCGCCCTGAAGGCCGATCATCGCCTGAATGCACAGGGAGCCCCAGTTTTGTCCCGTATAGTTGGCCCAACCGTCGTCGCTGTTCCACAGCCAGCAACCGTCGGACGCCGCATTTCCCGAAAACCCTATTTGATAGGCGTCGCCCGTAGCCGTATAACCAATGTAGAAATCATTGGATGAAATAGTATAAGGCGTGGACAGCGTCGCTTCCGTCCATCCCTGGCCGGCATCGCCTACGGTTTGCGCTACGATATCGTCGCCGGCTAAGGAATCGCGGATCCAAACCGATACGTTCGTACAGTTTTCGAACAATCCGATACGGATCTTCGAAACGGTTTTCCCTGCATAGAGACCAGCCAGGGAAGCCGGTATCCGGATGGCAGCCGATACTTCCGCCGGTTGTCCCATGCCTACACCCGAAGTGATCGCATTGCCGGAATATCCGAAATAGAGTGAATCGCCGGCCGTAGCAGCTCCCAGCAGACCGGCCCTTTTCACAGGCGAAGCGCTGAATCCTTTCGCAGGGAGCGTTACGAATTGTGCGTGAATGCTACTGATTCCACACACGCAAATCAAAATAAAAAGTAAGTTTTGTTTCATGATTCTTTATTATTGTATTTTGTTTTTATTAAATTCCTTGCCGACTCAATGAGTGTATCTTTCCCTTTTCTCACATCCTGATCCAATAAATCGACGTGAATGTCGGGCTCGATTCCAAATTCAATCTGTTGCATGCCGGCATCGAAGATGGGGCAGGCGGAGAAGCGGATCGACCAGCCGTTGGGTATTTCCGAGTTGAAAGGCAGACCGCTTCCACCACCGGTTTTGTCGCCCAACAGCGTAACATTCGGACAATAGCGCATGGCATTGACAAAATCGTTGGTGGCGCTGAAGCAACTGCGGTTGGTGAGTACCACCACGGGCTTCTGATAGCGCAAACGGGTGGAAGGCTCGTTGTAACGCGGATAAGGCGACGAAAAATCGTTGTGCCCTTTGCCGGTTTTGTGTTGAATATAGCCCACTAAGGTTTTCTCGTTCACAAACCGCGCCGCCAATTTTTCGGCATTGGACAGTAAGCCTCCGCCGTTGTCGCGAATATCGATAATGATGCCGTCGCAAATCGAAAATTTGTCGATGATATAATCCAGATTGGCGTCGCCCAGCTCGGAAGAAAAGTCGCCGTAATACATATACCCGATGTTGTCCTCCAGAATTTTGTAGCGGATGCCACAGGCAATGGAATAGTTGGTACCTAAATAATTATCGACGACGCCGGCGTTGAAATTTCGCGGGTAATCTTCGAACCATTTCCAGTAACGGCCAACATCGAAGGGGGAGGATAAGTTCACGTGGCCGTCTTTCACTTCCTGAAGCATCGCGTTGAGCACCATAAACAGCGATTCGCTATTCATCGAATTATCGATTCGCTGGGCATATTCGGAATGAATCCTGTTCCAGTCGATCTCCTTGTATTGAAAGAAACAATAATGCTCGTCCATGATTTTCCATAAGGCTTCGAAATTTCCCTTGGGGTCGTTGGGGTATTCTTCGATTTTTACGCAGGAAGAGAGAAAATAGATACAAGACAATAGACATAAGACGAAAGAATGGAGAATGGAGAATTGAGAATGGAGAATTGAGAATGGAGACAACTCATTGTGTCTCGTGTCTCCTGTCTTGCGTCTCAAGTCTCCTGTCTTGCGTCTCCTGTCTCGTGTCTTATTCAAAAACATATCGGTAATTATTCTTTTTCTGTTTCCCCGAAACGACAAAAAAGTTTTGGGAAAAGCCGATAAAAAATGTATTGGTAATTAATCGTGTATCCAAATGGTTTATCCTTGTCTCGTAAAACGACAAATAGTACGAAAGCCGTAAGGTGAACGTATTCAACGGGAGCTCGACCGATAGCATGTTACGAAAGTTGAGATAATTGTGAAAAGAGGCCAGATGCACCAGGTGTTTTGTATCGCCCAAACCGATTTCGTAATACGATTCACCGTATTGGGGGGAATACATTGCGCCGATAAACGGGACGCCTATCTGCTCGCGGAAAAGAACCGGTTGCTTGCGAATATGCATTTGGTAATTAGCGATTCCCGACAAACCGGCATTTACATGTACTTTTCCGGTTGCCGGATTATTATCGTTCCGCGTATTGTAAACAAAGCCCAGCAATCCGCCCGCCTGCATGCCTGCAAACAGTTGCCAATGAGCGGCCGGCCGGAAGCGGTAATGCAGTCCGTAATTGTATTCGACCACCCCGGCATAATACGAAGCCGTCCCGGTATTGTTTTTACTCCAGGAATAGTTGGCATTGAACAGATGCTGTGCCGAAACATTCCCTTTCATCAGTCCCGTAAGGGTCGTTTGCTCATAATACAGCCCCACATTGTCGCCTGTATAGTTCAATGGCGACAGGTAGGTATCATAAACGCTGCTCGTGCCGAAACCCACCATCGTGGATTTATACGTCAGCGCTGCCGGATTTTCTTGAGAAAAACCCAATAACGGAAAAAAAAGCAGGAAAAGGGTGAAAGCAGTAAATGGTAAATAATAAATTGTAAATGGTAAATCTCCCATTTCCCTTTCGCCCTCTGCTTCCTGCAGGTTAAAACAGCCGTCGTTGTCCCGTGATTTCATCGATTAAATCAGTCAATGGTTTATCTTCTTCCTCCGGTTCAATATCAATATCCGGTTGAGGCTCATTTTCGTCTTCCGGTTCGGGGAAACGGGTGGGTTCTATTTCCCGGATATCGGCGACTTCATACGTCGTAATCCGCTTCCCTTTGGCTTTTAGACTTTTTACCCCAATAAACTCTTCTACGTCGATAATCAGAGGCTCGCGGAAAGCGTCTTTTCCTCCGAAAACCGTCTCCAATCGCGGATACACCGTATCGCTCAGCAAGATCAAGCGGGAAGCGGAATTGTCGCCAAGGAAACTCTGCTTCTTATTATTGCTTATTTCAAGCGGAAAACGCTTGAGATAGGGAAAACCCTGCTGATCTTCGTCGTACAGCGCTGCCGACCAGATTTTGTTCTCATCGAATTTCTCAATGATTTTAATCCCGTCCTGGTAGTGATTTCCCGAATCAAAGGACGTGGTATAAAATTCCCCGTTTTCCTGAATGACGACAATGAAATCGTCGGCAAAAAATTCGCCTAAGAAATTACCTCTTCCGTCGTAGTTGATTCGCAACACGTCGGGGTCGAACCATATCCTACGGCCGCCTAAGGTCGATCCTCCTTTGTGCTTCAGCGAAATCTTGTGAATCTCGGCTTTCGTCAGGGTGATTCCTCTGGCGTTGCGGCTTTTGATTTGTACGCTGCTAAAATCTTTATCAAACAACAGCAGTTTTTGACGGGGCTTGGGTTTCAGGATAATCTTCACGGTTTCGGCTTCGCCGTTGGGGTTCGCCGAGAAATACAAAATGCGGCTGCCGGGTTTTCCGGTAATCGTCAAATCATACTCTTTATCGCGCATAATACCGGTCACCGGAAATCGTTTGATATAATTGATTCCGTTTTTACCTTCCCTGAATATCACATTATATATGGTGCGGGTGTCGTTGCGTTTGAAAACGTTGAGGTAAAGCACGTTTTTCCCTACGAACATTTTCTCGCTTATTTTGACAATCTTGTATTTGCCGTCTTTGAAGAAAAGGATCACGTCGTCGATGTCCGAGCAGTTGCACACGAACTCGTCTTTCTTCAAGCCGTAACCGATAAATCCCTCTTCGCGGTTGATGTAGAGTTTTTCGTTGGCTTCCACCACTTTGGCAGCTTCGATGGTATCGAAGCTGCGAATTTCGGTTTTACGCGGATAGGCTTTTCCGTATTTTTCTTTCAGCTTGTCGAACCAGTCAATGGCGTAATCGATAATGTGTTCGATATGATTTTCGACTTCATTGATTTGCTCCCGGTAGGAAGCAATCAGATGGTCGGCTTTGTCTTTGTTGAACTTCAGGATGCGCCCCATTTTGATTTCGAGCAGGCGAAGCAAATCGTCGCGGGTAATTTCACGGACAAAATCTTTTTTGAAAGGCTCCAAGCGACTATCCACATGATCCAGGGCTGCATCGATGTCTTTCGCATTTTCAAATTCCTTGTCCTTATATATACGCTCTTCGATAAATATTTTCTCTAAAGAAGCAAAATGGAGGCTTTCAAAAAGTTCCTGCCGCTGGATTTCCAGTTCCAGCTTCAGCAATTGCAAGGTCTGGCCGGCGACTTCTTTCAGGACATCGGAGACCGTCAGGAAATGGGGCTTGTTGTCTTTGATTACGCAGCAGTTGGGTGAGATGCTGATTTCGCAGTCGGTGAAAGCATACAGCGCATCAATGGTTTTATCGGACGAAACGCCGGGCGCCAGATGAATAACGATCTCGGCATTCTTTGCCGTCATGTCGTCCACTTTCCGTATTTTGATCTTGCCTTTTTCGTTGGCTCGCAAAATGGATTCCGTAAGGGTCGACGTCGTTTTCCCATAAGGAATCTCTGTGACCGATAAGGTCTTATTATCTACTTTGTTTATTTTGGCGCGGACTTTGACCGACCCGCCGCGTTCGCCGTCGTTGTAGCGGGCTACGTCGATGGAACCGCCGGTTTGAAAATCGGGATACAAAACAAAGGATTCGCCCCGGAGGAAAGCGATGGAGGCGTCCAGCAATTCATTGAAATTGTGCGGGAGTATTTTCGAGGAAAGGCCGACGGCAATCCCTTCCACTCCCTGCATCAGCAAGAGAGGAAACTTCACAGGCAAGGTCACCGGCTCTTTATTCCGTCCATCGTACGAAAGCTTCCATTCGGTGGTTTTCGGATTGAAGACTACATCCAAGGCAAATTTCGACAACCGGGCTTCAATGTACCGGGGCGCTGCCGCACCGTCGCCCGTCAGGATATTTCCCCAGTTTCCCTGGCAATCGATCAATAAATCTTTCTGTCCCAACTGTACCAGCGCATCGCCGATCGAGGCGTCGCCGTGCGGGTGAAACTTCATCGTCTCACCCACAATATTAGCCACTTTGTTGTAACGGCCATCCTCCAGACGGCGCATCGTATGCAAAATACGGCGCTGCACCGGCTTCAATCCGTCGTTGATGTGAGGAACCGCCCTTTCCAGAATAACGTAGGAGGCATAATCCAAGAACCAGTCTTGATACATACCCGAAAGCACATGGCGCGTACCGTCGGTATTCACAGGGACTTTATAGTCGGAATGTTCTTTTTCGAGGTTGTTGTTATCTATGTCTTCGTCAAAATATTCAGGTTTCATTCGGATGATTTTACTTCAAAGCACAAAAGTACGGGAATATTTTGAGAAAATCAAATGGGATGCAGCAGCTTTTGAGTGTATCCGATGTAATTCATTGTTATTTTGATTGTTTACAAAGTATCCCGAAATAATTATTTGAAATGTTTTGCAAATGTGTAAATATCTTTATACTTTTACCCCAATTTTTGACTAAAAAACACAAAAAAATGAGTAAGAAAAAAAGCCATACAGGAAAAAGAATGATAGAGTTGTTCGGAGCGGTATGCGTTCTGTTTTTTATAACTTCGTGTAAAACAACCGATTTTTATCAATTCTACAAAGTAAATTCCATCAGTGAATTTTCGAAAAACTCGAATAGCATGGTATTTGAGGATAATAACTGCAAAGTAATGTACGATTTTTGGGGAGAAGGCGGCGATGTGGGATTTATGATTTATAACAAAACCGATGATAACATCTATATTGATATGAAAGAATGTTTCTTTATCGACAACAGTATAGCATACGATTATTTTCAGAATCGCACGTTTACAAACACAAGAACTTCGTCGGTCAGCATTTCCAACAGCAATTCGGCTGTGTACAATTATACCGGCATGAATGCGATGGGCCTGAATGCATCCAAATCGATATCCGGTACGAATTACCAGGGATTTAAATCCATCGGCGCCGGCGTAGCATCGGCATCGGCGGTATCCTCAGGAATAGCGGTAACACAATCCAAAGGAGTCATCGCGTCTTCCGGTACCTCTACTTCGTATAAGGAAATGAAAATTATATGCATACCGGCAAAAACCGCGAAAGTAATTTCGGGATATGTCATTACGGATGCGCTTTACAGGGATTGTGATTTATTACGATATCCATCCAAAGGCCAAATACGAACGTTAAAGTTTTCCAACAATAAAAGTCCGTTTGTTTTCAGCAACAGAATAACGTACACGGTAGGAAAGTCGGAAAATCCGTTTACTTTTGAAAATAAGTTTTATGTATCTGAAATTACCAACTATCCGAAAGACGCAGTGAAGACGACTATCGACGAAGTATATTGCGGAGAAAAAGGTGATGCCAAGTTGGAAGTATTTAAGAATTATTCACCGGACAGTTTTTATATACCTTATTATAAAGAAAAGAGTAAGTTTAAACATTGAAATGACGGACGGTTTGTTCAGTTAATTTCAAGAGCCATATAGTTAGAAGTGTTTTTGACCTATTAATACAAATAGAAATGAAAAAAATTGGTTTGTTTGCAGCGTTTGTGTTTATTTCCATTGCCTGTTTTTCTCAAGACCTCCTTTTACTAAAAAGAGGAACAAAATTGGAGGTAGTTGTAACTGAAATTACTCCTACCCTTGTTCGATACAAGTTATTTTCCGATCCGAATGGACATGGTTATTTTGTGTATAAGGATAATGTTGCCAAAATTACGTATAAGGATGGGAGGGTAGAAACGTTTGATTCACCCGATAACAATCAACCGGTGGTGGCAGAAAGTAAAAGCGTTCCTCAAGAGAACGAAAATAAGAGCGTCACCCAAGATAATGAAAATAAAAACGTTCCTCAGGAGAATGAAACAAAAAGCGTTATCCAGGATAATGAAAATAAACCATCCAATCCTGTGGTTGATAACCGGGATGTCGAAAATACGGTCAAAAGTCAGAAAAATGAAGGGAGGAAAGACCAAACGGAAAATACGGTAAGTCAACCGAACAATACAAAGACTCAACCGGAAAGAACAAAGACTCAACCGAACAATACGAAAAGTCAATCCAACAACACGAAAAATCAATCCGATCAAACGGAGAGCCAGTCTAAAGTGTATTCACAGCCAATAGGTAAAGGGAACGACTTTATTTATTTGAACAATGGCGACATCATACAGGGTAACATTATAGAGCAAACCCCAGACCAATCGGTAACAATTAAGACGGCCGATGGAAATGTCGCTACCTACTCGACGGATGATATTAATAAAGTGATCCAAGGAACAGGTACCGACGATAGTACATCGTCGTCGGGTCGCAATCGTCGTTCATCCGGTTCCGAATCGGAATCCTCCGAACACCATTCGGGATACCAGGGGATTGTTGATATGGGTTATTATTTGGGGGTAGGTACTCCCAGCTACGACCGGGTAGGTTTTAATTTCATCAATGGATACCGGATCAATCCCAATTTCTCGGCAGGGATTGGGGTTGGTGTAAATTATTATTTGGACGATAAAAGTTATTTCATTCCTGTTTTTGCAGACCTCAGAGCTCATTACGATATAGGACATATATCGCCTTTTGTATCATTCGACATTGGCTATTCGTTTGATGCTTCCAATAGTTTCAAGGGCATGGGAATTCTTATCAATCCATCTACCGGAGTGGGTTTTAAAATCTCCGAAAGCAATGAAATACTGGTGGGAATTGGTTATCAGATGCAGGGTATTATTAAAAATTTAGAGGGAGAAGTATTTAATTCTGAAACCAGTAAAATAGATTGGCCTACTTCTCATATAAATTCAGGGGCGGTTGTTTTTAAGGTTGGTTTTTCATTCTGAGATCATTGGGTATATTGCCTCTAACAAGGTCTGCTCAATCTCCTGTCTTAATTCTTCGTTTGAAATCTCTTTTTGCGCAGGTCGTTAAGAGAGGTAGCTATCTCGTGCGCAAATCCCATAGCCAAAAATTGTCCCATTTTATTGATATTTTTTGAATTTATATTTTGTGGTGTTTATGCAAAAGGATTAACTATTATCAATTTATTTTCAATAATTTGATTTAATTGCAAATCTTCTGAGTAAAGAATTTGGCAATCATTTTCCAAAGCAGAAGCCAACACTAACGAATCCCACCAAGAATAGTAATATTTTTCCTTGATAAAAAAGCATCGCTTTATAGTTTCCAATTCTAAAGGCATAACCCTTACTTGTTCAATTATTTCATTCAAACAAGATTTTATTTTGGTATGCGAATACTTATATCTTGCCATCACAGAATAAAATTCATTAAGGATTTGGACACTTATAATAATTTCATTGTTTAAAACATTGTTACGCAATAAATCACGGGCAATAGAATGTTTTTGTTCATCATC
>Ga0123357_10008183_pt1 | contig 13031 bp, 9 predicted proteins | sample TergutEmb28metaG_FD_89873 | JGI IMG/M metagenome (GOLD analysis project Ga0123357, IMG submission 89873) | Embiratermes neotenicus P4 segment gut microbial communities from Petit-Saut dam, French Guiana - Emb289 P4 | ecosystem: Host-associated > Arthropoda: Insects > Digestive system > Gut ...
GGGTGGGGGTGGGGGTATAGAGAACCCCGAGGAGGGGGGGGCCAAGGCCCAGTTGGGGCGGTACGGCCAGGGGGGGGGGGGGGCAACGGTGGAAAAAGTCCATCAATATATTTATTAGCAGCAGCAACTATACAGCAGCGACACCACTGTCATCAACAGCACACACAATTCGTATCAGCAACCTTCAGTCAAACTCAACCCGCTGCGGACAGATTTAGTGGCGATCGTCAGTGTGCACTGCGACAAGACTGACGTAGAAGAGAGAAGAGGACCTGAATGAGTTCGAGATTACGAAAATCAAAACACCGTCACTAACAGTTCTATTGTTCTTGTATTCTCCCGTTACTGGATGCTACATGTTTCGACTTCTGCTGCACACGTCATCACGCAGTCGCAGCAGTCACAGACAGCACGGTCCGTACACTGCACAGACGGTACAGTGACACACGGGGGGGGGTCTCAACTTTACAAACAAGCGTACAAAATAGAAGCCGAAATAGTACATAATACCCGTTAATTATAAAAACAAAATGCGTACTTCGTGCACCATAAACGTTATAAAAATACAACATTTTTCCCTTCCAATGTAAAGAGCTGTGCGGGTTTTCGTACACCTCGCGGGTATAGCGGTTTCAGCAAGAAATGCGTGGATGTTGACAGAAGTGAGTGGGTATTGATTGCGGGGAATTTTACCTCTTGTGGATAGTGAAATGTACCGTTTGGAATTGCAGTATAATGGAAGGGACGGAAACCTTTTGTTACAAATATGTATCGGAACATTAATTCAGAAGGAAGGATAAAGTTTGTTTTTTTTTTCGGGTTGGGGATGTTTGTACGGCCAAGCAAACACCCCAACCTCAAAAAGACAACTCAATTCTCTACGAGTATTCAGTAACACCACCAACACCTTCAGTAAGGAACAATTAGCCTTACTCAGTAAGCGTTTAAGATATAATTTACATTTTAAACCTAACAACTAGGCTCAACACCTTGTACCTGCAGCAGATACGGTAGTTAATTAACTCTCCACCAGCAGAACCAAATGAGCCACGTAATTACTACAAATATACAACACTTGTATACACTGTCCAAAAATTCTACAAAAAGAACTGCTATCAAAGAAAAAATAATCATATTTCAAGCTAAAAAGCTAAAAGAGTATAAAGTGGTTATTGTTAAAGCAGACAAAGGCAGTACCTTGGCCTTAACAGATGAAGAGTCATATAATGAAACAAAAGAAGAATTTCTTTCTTCTAATGAATTCGCCAGTTTAGACAAGTAACCGACCAATACCTTTCAAAATAATAAAAAGCTATTTTAACTCCAGCACCACCCTTATCCCTAGCAACTAAACACGGCAATACACTACCTTAACTTGAATGAAGGCATCACGATGTGCTTGGATACGTATTGTGATATTAATATTGTACGTCAGCACAGCTGTTTTTATTGCACAACGTAATTACATGGGCTACACGTTTCGACTATTGAACAGTCATCTTCAGGCCTATTCTTTACTGGTTAAGTCACAGGATACTGTGCACACATTGGGATCCCAGTGTGTTTACATCAGTGAAATACTTACGCCAGATCATTTGCCTAGGAAGTAAAACGTGCGAAATGTGTAACAAAGTGGTTAAAACACATTTAAAATTCTTTTAAAAACGTGCATTGGCGTTTACAAGTTAAAAATAGGTCCCGTTACCATCTAATTCTTCCTTGGATTGTGAGGTTATATTTGCTAGTGAAGCCGGGGTGTATACATTGCTGTTGTTGCCCCGCGGGAATGCGCGTGTTGTATTATCTCACACGATGACTGTCTTGTAGAATTCGTGAGAAACTATCTGGTGAGGCTCGCTGTCTGATTACTTAGGTAGCCTCACCAGATAGTTTCTCACGAATTCTACAAGACATAGTCATCGTGTAAGATAATACGACAACACGCGCATTCCCGCGGGGCAACAACAACAATGGATACACTCCGGCTTCACTAGCTTCACCTTGTGTAATAAACACAGTTGTGCTGACGTACAATATTAATATCACAATACACTACCTTAAATCCAAAACCCATTTCTCCTAACATATTTCCATCTATAACAGTTTGTCAGTGATACGCCGGATGATGCTTCTCAGTCGCCTTTTCGCCATATTTGCCGGTTTACTGCGTCTTGAAGCTTTAGATTCTTGTGCTTCATCACTCGTTTCACTTCCCTTTGCCACTTAATTTCGGGTAAGAGGGTTAATAAAACTTCAGAATCCAGATAACCCAATTCCACCAACTGCCAATAGTAGGAAAGGTCCCGTGCAAATTACCACAGTTTGCAACCGATATACTTTCACAGCACGTTGCACTGCCTCATACCTTTAGTACAAGGATTGCCACTGATATTATTCACGATTTGGCGGGAATTCCTATTAATTCTGAGACCCGTTGTGTATCATTTTACATTAATACGTACACAAATGTTCCAAAATCTGATGAGATCAAAATTCGTAAATACGAAATTCAGACGGTAGACAACGGTACATTTCAGAATAAAATTGCCCAGTTACGTCCCGTTATAACAGAACACCACTATTTTTCCTACAATGTAGACCTTCACGTACAGGGAGAGGGCTAAGCGGTGGGTGCTCAATCACCATTCATTTTCACCGAAATTTTCCAACACAATGAGGTCAGCAACACTTTAAATGCAAGGACGGAACAACGAATACTGCATTTTTTCTAGATAACGCAGGTGATACAGTCTACTTATTACTTGTAACAAATGCACCACCGGTGCTGGCGGTATGTCATAAAAATTTAATATTACATACCCGAATTTGACGTTTACAGCTAAATTTTAAGGGACTAATGCAATTCATGTTTTTAGATATCACTCTAAACAGACGACAGACGCACACAGACTTCACCGCTTTCAGCAAACCCACTACTACAGACTGTATCATGCCTTAAGATTCGTGCCACACAATACTCCACACACTTGCAGTTATAAAACATTTAGCTAACCGTATGAATTCCTTCACTCTGAAATTTTCAGATAAAGAGGAAGAGATTTTTGTCATCCAGAATATTCTATAGAACAATGCCTGTCCCATGGAGCTCATAAAATCTCGTGTAATAAGCAGCAACGCTCACACAAACATGACAGCAATAACTCTCACAAGAATGGCTTCTTTTTTTGCATCGGTAAAGAAACTACCGGCATCACAAACCTGTTCAAACACAGTAGCCTGGGAACTGCTATTCGCACTAGATACTTTTAAAATAATAATAATAATAATAATAATAATAATAATAAGTGACACTCTGGTAACATATTTCAAAATTACAGTGTATACCAGCTGAAGTCTAGAACCTGTTCTAAGATTTATGTCGATCAGACTGTCAAACAAGTCTACCTTCTCTATTCGGTGCAAAAACATTTAGTCTTTTCGAAAGAACAGCAGCCACTCGAGCTTTTCCACGCCACCTTCTCGAAAACGGTCACCCAATGGGGCCTTCGGATGTTTTACACGTCCTTAAAAAAAGGACACATCCTGACACTTCGGAGAAGTTACTCAGTTACAAACAAACTAAGAGGTGCAACCAGCCAAGTAATAAACACGCCATTTGGTCCAACGTCAATTACGACGCTAGCAGTCAATACGCAGCATCCCCGTCCTAGTCAGCCGTCCTTCGGCACCTCGTTAACACCAGATGAGGAAGGTGGACTTCACCAGTACCGACGGTTTACCTGACTCAGCCAAAATAATGGAACTAACAAAGATCCCTCTTCCTTCTGAATTAATGTTCCGATACACATTTATAACAAAATGTTTCTATCCCTTCCATTATACCGCAATTCCAAACGGTACATTTCACCATCCACAAGAAACGAAATTCCCCGCAATCAATACCCACTCACTTCTGTCAACATCCACACATTTCTTGCTGAAACACCGATACCCGCGAGGTGTACGAAAACACGCCCGGCTCTCTTTCCTTTGTAATGGAAGTGAAACATTTTGTCTCTTTTATAACTTACTTTTATCGTGCACGAAGTACGCAACTTGCTTTTCATAATTAACGAGTATTACGTACCTATTTCGGCTTCCATTTTTCAAGCTTCTTTGTAAAGTTAAGACCCCCCCCCTTAACCGTGTGTCACTTTACCGCCTGTGAAATGTATGGAACGTGCTGTCTGTGACTGCTGCGACTTCATGATGACATGTGCAGCAGGATTCGAAACACGTAGCACCCAATAACGTGAGAATATAAAAACAAGAGCTGTTAGTGACGGTCTTTTGATATTCAAAATTCTATGCTTACATCACAACAGGGCGTCTCTTATCCAGGTATATCCTAAATTTGTTAGATGGGAATACAGTGCAGCTGTATATAATGTCACAAGGCCTATGATTCAATTTGGAGGGAAGTCTTGCACTGAGTCCGGTGTGCACTTGAAGGTACTTGGGTTAACTGAATTGTGTTGAAACTAAACCCACGGTAAAGTCCAGAAAGGTAAACATCAGGTTGATACATCTTCTGCTCAGCGAGGTCTGAAACAAGGACAGGCTTAGTTACCGCAGCTTTCCAATTTTCTTTAGATTATACTACTAACACGTTTCGAGAAAATCATGAGGTACTGAAACTGAATACAACACACAGCGCTACTGTTAGTGCACTGGGGAACATCAATACTGCACGGGAAGACGCAGCAGTAGGAAGAATGTTCAGGAGGGAGGGCTGCTGCATGGCTCGCGAAATGAATACAGGGCACCAAAAGGACATTAAGACAGTAAACCAATCATTAGAAAATGCGGTAAAGTCCAAGTACTTGGGGACTAACACAATGAGCGAAACTTTCTTTCATGAGGATTTTAAGAACACATTAAATTCAGGGAATGCCTGCTACCGTTCGGAGCAGACCGCTGTGTCTTCCCGCCTGTCATATTAACACACAATAAATTAACTATACAGAACTATAGATCGGCCAGTGTTTTATACAGCTATCGCTTGTTGCTCATATTAAGAGCAGAACACTGAATGACAGTGTTCCAGGATAGGGTGCTGAGGGCGATACCTGACCTGAGAGGGATAAAGAAACAGAATGTTGGGGGGGGGGGGGGGGTGAAAAAAAAAAATTTTGGGGGTTTGTAAAAAAACATTGGGAAAAAAAAAAAGGGGGGGGGGGGGGGGGGGGGGACTGAGTAACAAATAGTTTAGGGTTTGTCAAATAACATTTGAGACAAAAAAAAGAGGGTGAGGTGGACGTGACACGTGCCATACGTACGGGGAGTTTGGGAATGTATACTGGCTTGTCGTAGAGAAATGTGAAGGGAAAACAGCACACAAGGAAGACCTAGGCGTAGATGGGAGGATGACATTACAATGCATCTTGAAGAAATACGACGTGATGGCATAAACTGAGTGTACGTGACTCAGAACGAGGAATTGTGGAAGGTTCTTTTGAACACTTAGAGCAACATCAGGGCCAGTTTCACTTGTTTACAACTAGCAGCATCTCGACACTACCTCAGCTGGCCAGAGAGGCTGCAGAATAAAATACTACTCCTTTTTTCTATACGTAAAAATGTTTCGAACAACTGCCGCAGATTTCCACGCAACATATATCCCATGTTTATATACGGCATAGTCCCTTCACGTATCAGCCCCGTAGCCATTTTCAAAATAAATGATAAAATTCAATTACAGCTCCATCCGAAGTACAGGACCTGTCAGCATTTCGCCAGACAGCTCTTAGTGTAAGCCCACACAGCACATTTCGATATCGGCTCAGATGGACAGCTACGGCCTCCCCATTACTCGCTAATTACATTTACCTAATGTGTGCGAAGAACGCCTGTAGAGCGCAAGCCCTAGCCGTGCACGTTTACTGCAATATTAAGAGAGTCTGAACTCTGCTGAAAGAGTGTGTTTCGCGTTAACTCCCGAACTCCTAAAAAGAGGAATTATCTGTCCCAACAACATTTACCGACTGTTCCTCCTAATGGAAAAGCACTGTTTTCTGCGGCATACGAATTGAATTTTTAAATACTATTTAGACGAACTTCAGTCTTCAGGCGTTAGAAACTCTTAGAAAAGTGGGCAATCTAGAAATATCGTCGACGATCTCACACCTCGGTTCTGTTGTGTGGCTGCGAGCATCCAAGCAGCAATTTCCGTGCCGCACGTCCGCTGGAGACTGGGGCTGCTGTTATTTGTGTTCGCCGTGACGTCAACGCAACGTAATTGTCCAACGGTCTACGTCCTTCGTAAGCTTTTGTTTGCCTGGAATCTTGACTGCTTCATCTGGCAGCATCAGCAGCCTTTCACAGCAGCCATATCCGGTCTGACTTGCCTTGCCCATTAGACGATGGTGGTTCAACTGCAAATTGCAAGACGTGGACATCCACGCGAAAGTTAAGTTATCTGGACCGCTCATCAAAAGTCTGGTATAAAACACGAAAACAGGCGAGAACTTAGCTCTTCTGGAATGTTAGACAGCACAGACTGTTACTATGCTACCGATGTTGACGGAGAACATATCGGTACAATTTGTCTGGGACTGCTTGTCGCTTGACAAATGGGACATACGGGTTGTTTCAAAGCGTCGCTAACATCCCAGAAGAGCGAAGCTCTAATTAAGGCGGTGGCGGAAGCCTGAAAAAACGCAATAAAATAGGCCTGTGTATGAATCTGGCTACAGGCTGGGCTGCCCCGTAAGAGCAGTAATGTTCTCCGCTGCTCACCGCAACTAACAGACAGGTGGTGAGGCTCAGCCAAACCATAAATCCACCTGACACATCGACACCATTGCTTGGGGACAAAGCAGCCGGAGCAACATCCAGTAATGACGATACCAATCTGCGAAACTCCCTTGCACGTCTCCTCGGCCTCAAGCATAGGCACGGGCAAGAGGATAGACCTATCTTGTTACAGCCTTCATTACTGCTTTCGCAAATGTAGCACGGAAGTTCCGGCGTTTGTTCGCATAAACTGGTTTAGTTAACGGGTCCTGAAACCACCTCACTTTAAAGGGGTGTCAGAAAATGTCAGTACGTATTTTTACATAATAATAATAATAATAATAATAATATATAATTCGGTAAGTCTGTGCGCTGTGCGTCTGTTTAGTTAATTACACTTAAGGAACTGCGCACACGACGCAACTCTAGCACGTTCGCTCTCTGCAAGTACTGCACAGAGGACAGATATAAAGGATGCAACGTATACTTCCTTCTATATGACTAAGCTCGACACTTTTACTTTTTCTGCGAAAAGCATGTAGTTAGTCATGGGTCGAGATGCTCGCAACAACGCATGCAGGCCTCTAGGGAACGCACTGTACACGCTAACAACCTCTAGGGACGACAACCTTGTTCACGTGCCACCTTACTGGAACGTCATGTTGGTGCCACTGAGGATGACATCGCGCTTTTTTCCGCAATAAATAAAGGAAGGGTTTGGAGACTTCAGGACAGGACAAGTATTTCGCCCTGTGAAATACGCAGACGAACTTGTGCTACTGGCTGAGGAAGAAACGGTGCTACAGGGCATAGTTGATTGGCTAAATTAAATTGGAAGATCGTATAGACTGGAAATGAATGTGGAAATTATAAGGTAATGAGAATCTGAAGACAACCATCTTCAATACAGATTACGATAGGTCAAAAACATCCGGAGAATGTGGAATATTGCAAATGTTTGGGTAGCATGATAACAAATGATGCAAAATGTAGACGTGAAACTAAGTACGGGATTGTCATGGTAAAAGCAGCTTTCAACAAGAGAAAGGGTCCTGTCACCAGCAAATTGGACGTAAATTTAAGGGAGAAACTAGTGAAATGTTACACTTGCAGCATAGGTTTGTGTGGTGCTGAAACTTGGAGAGTTCGGAAAGTGGATCAGAAATAACTTGAACGTTTTGCAATGTGGCGTTGGAGAAGGATGGAGAAGATCTGGTGGACCGATCGTGTGAGAAAAGAAGAAGTGTTGCATACAGTCAAGGAGAAGGAGATGAACATCCTACAAATAATAAGAAGAAAATCTAATTGGTTGGATACATCTTGCGTAGGATCTGCCTTATAAAACAGGCTACTTGAACGATAGAGGGAAGGACAGAACGTAGGAAAGACGAGGAGGAAGACGTAGGCAGCTACTGGATGACCTTGAGGAATAGATGGTACTGGAAACTGAAAGAGGAAGCACTAGATCGCACTGTGTGGAGAACTGGCTTTGGAAGGGGCTACGGACCTGTCGTAAAGACAGACTAAGGAATTAATTAATGCAATACAGGACGCAGAGCAGACTCTGCTCCAGTATTCGTATCTGCGGTTTACGTAACGTCGAATCGTAACGTTACTGCTCACACTTGTGACACTTTTGCTTCGACTTTTTATTTTATTTTATTTTTTGGGTGTGGGGGTGTCTCTCTCTCACCCCCCCCTCTCTCTCTCACACACACACACACACACTCTCTCTCTCTCTCTCTCGATATTGCAGCACAGGTGCAGCCTACTGCATTCTGGGCGTGCCGTTTCCGCTCAGAGAAGCCGGGACCCTGGTACTCCTCCAGCAGTCGCGGTGGGCAGTATTTGGACACTGCAACCGAACATCAACATTTCCGTGTGGCATACTCAAGCAACACGCAATCGATGTAACCTGCTTCTCTCCTACACGAATGTTACTGTTTGCCTGGCCTGTGTATAGAGTTGCTGAATTATAAACGGCAAAAATACGGAAGGAAGCAGCCGAGGTCTGTGACATGGGGCCCTATCAAGGTGTTCACCGTTGGGGGCTGTAAAAACACAAATGTCCCCGAGAACAACTGTTCAATATACAATTTTAATCGAACGTGTCGCAGCCATACGCACGGCCAAAAATACATCATTAAACAGCCTACTGATAGTGTATACCTGTACACGTGTGGGCAGTAGGGGAGGGGTTCGACCCCATGCGAGGTACCAGCTCTATCTCTTTGCACAACCCGACCCATTCCAATCGGCATCGTGCCCCCATCTAGTGACACTGCTGAGAATACAAGGAGCTTCACAACCACGCCTCACATACTACTTCACTGAGTGCTCCGTTAGACAAACGGCATACAACTTCGCTGAACATCAGTTTACATCCTAGATGGTAGTCAGTTTCTTTTTTCTTGTATGGATCGCGTGACACGTTAAAGCCTGGTCCAGCAGTAGGCTGCCCAAAATATCAACGGACGGTTCTGATAATATCTTACATAAAGAATGTCAAATTTCAAACCATAAAAATGGCTACTTATCCACCATGCTACGAAAAATAACGCCGTGTGCCAAGCAGATTTTAAAAGACCAAAGGCCTCAACCTGATATTTATTCTACAGTTAAAATACCGACTGGTTCAAAAAGTAATTAATTAATTAAAAACAAACTAGCAGGCGTAACGTGCCGCGCCTGTCACTAAGCCTACCAGCAGCAATGTAGCGATTCCTAATGTGTGACGTCAACTACCTCTGAACGAACTGGTCATTTGCATAGAAGTCGGCACGTTGTGCGAGGGTTCGGAATGTGCACTGTGCTGCACTAGTGACGAACAGCCGCGTATTCTAACGTTTCCTCAAGGTGGCGGTTGACGCCTTGCACACCTGCAGCTCTAGAAGTGGTCTGCGGCACAGCAGAACTACTGCGTTGGTCTCTGTTGTTGAGTCTGCTCTTAAACCTGCTCAGCATTTCTTCGCTTTTCCCAAAGATGCCAGGTTCAGTGACCAGCTGAACACGAAATGCCACTGTTAACAGTCTGCTCACGACCTACCCCAGCAGGCGTTGCGAGTCCAGGCCGCACAAACGAGTAAGAATATATCTGGACTACAGAGCAAACATAAATGGACTGCATCTGTGGAAGAATAGATTAACATCAGCGAACAGAGACCCGCTCTTCTAACCGGCCGGTTCACCTGTCCACCAAACGAAGAATGCATTCGGTGTGGCAAATCACAGTAATCATATTAAGTTCTATCAATCGGTTAGAAGTTGAAACAGCAGGGTGCATGCACTAACACGCACGCACACACCGCGTAGTGACCTCACACACGTACGTCTTCCTGTTTAGGAACGAAGGAATGATGCAGAAAACGTGTATCAACCTAATCAAGCATACCAATGAGAAACGAGGTGCATACTGGGGTACAGTTCAGTCTGTAGACATAGCTGAGTCTGTAGATAGAGCTCGGTCTGTAGGCACAGCTGTCTGTAGGCACGGGTCGGTCTTTCAAGTAGGTACAGCGACATCTGTCCTCTTCGCCGAAGTATCCAGACTGGCGCTGGATTGCAATCATCCTCAGCGCACAAGCTGACCGCTGAGGGCAAATGCCGAGGATATGAATACAGGGACAACTGCTTAGGATAGGTGTGACTACTGAGTATTCCGTAAATGCGAATACTATTACAGTAACACCACAGTAATCAGTTAATGGCATTTACTGTCACAGCTACAAACACGTCAGGATGGCAAGTGTACCGCCCGAGATATAAAATGTGGATCTGCTGAATACACTGTCGGTTATGCCAAGCTGCAGTGCGGTAAGACTCCGCAAACAGTGACGGCGTCGACAATGACTGATTATTAATAATAATAATAATAATAATAATAATAATAATAATAATAATAATACTACTACTACTACTACTACTACCACCACCACCACCACCACCACCACCACCACAACCACCAGTCATGACAGAATATGGGAACCGCGGTGGCACAGTGGTTAAGGTGCTGTGCTACAACTTGGAAGGTACCTGGTTCGATCCCAGATGACGTCATAATTCTTCCGATCACACTATGGCCCTGGGGTCGACTCAGCCTCTAACAGATATGAGTACCAGGAGCATTTCCTGGAGGTAAAGGCAGCCGGTGCGTAAGGCTGACAACCTTACCACCATCCTGTGCCGTTGTCATGAAATCTGGGAACCTTAACTTCCTAGAACCCTCTCGGCCACTCCAGGTTTGTAATGGGATTGCTTTACCTTTACCACGACAGACTATACACGTAAACAAGCTACCGAATTTAGGCCTACGCGGGATTATAAAAGGCAGAAGACGGCGATTGTGGGAAAGTACAATAATGAGAACTTACGAAAAAAATAAGAAATACAGTGCAGTCCGTCCATTAATGAAATGGAGCGAAAAGAGGATTGTTACAGGACTGCACTGAGCTGACAAATACGCTTCCAGAGAGTTCCATGCTATTAGTTATTCTTTGGTATTCCACGTCTGCATGTTGCAGAATGAAGCCACCGTTTTAAAGCAAATGACAGATGTGCTGTCACATTTATTAGCCGCAAACTATTCTGTTTCGTCAATTACATACCGCGACGACAGTTGTGCCACGCGCACCGTGGGTGACAACAGGCACTGGATAGGCAAACAAAACAAACTGACAAACAATACACAAAACACAACGTGTCCAGCACATCTGACGAACAGCACACAGCTACAGCAATGACGGTCGCACCACAATGCGAGTGACGTCATATCATACGTCACGATTACATGCACTATAAGGTACACACGGCCCTCTCAGAAGGGCGTCGGCTTCATTCTTGGCTGTTAACAACACAGGCAATGTACGAATACCGCAGCACTGCGGCGCGTTCGCCTAATGTTTACAACCCCTCGACTACATTAATTACATTTCAATTCAGCGTCGCCGTCAAGAATAAAACGAGATCTGAGCTCTTATGGGATTTTACGCAGCGTAGAACAGATGTTCGTTAACGACGTTTCGGGACAAACTATCGGTCCCATTTCAACCAAATCTTGGTTTTCTCGATATAATGTCATGCAAGTCCCCAATATGAAACTTCACGGAAATCCGCCAGTGGGAGCTGCACTGACACATGACAGACAGTAGGGCGGACACGACGATACTAAACGTGCTTTCCGCAACTACAAGAACGCGCCTACAAACTGTGCTGAAAGTACAGCACTGAACTGTACTCACGGTCCTAATTCGGACACCGGAGCAGGCCGCGCTGTTGATAAGAATCTTGATATGACGTAACAGGTCGGCTGACGTCAGAAGCACTCTGGTAATTTCCTGTCAGTATCTATACCCTTCCTGAGGGCCAACTTGCAGGGCCGAAATATACACGTCATAACGAATGTAATGCATATATAATATGTGATTTGTCCCTTAGTCATTTCAGTATGTACTGTTTACGGTTCTCTCAATGCGTGTTGCCTGCTGATATTACCAAGTGTAAATTGACACTCCGCTCCTGGTGGCCACGCTGTCTAAAGCGTACATCTGCGGCCGCTCGCCTGCTGAGATTGTGGGTTTGAATCCCGCCGGGGGCAAGGATGTCTGTCTGTCGTGTGTGTTGTGTGCTGTCAGGTAGAGCTCTCTGCGAGAAGCTGATCACTCGCCCAGAGGAGTCATTGTGTATGAACTAGAAACCTCAAGAATGAGGAAGCCATGGCCCGTGTTGGGTCGCAGCGCAACAGGCGGTAAAAAATAACATAACCGTTAAGCAGGTAGATCAGTTCCTAAATATATCGATATTTATAGAGACAGCATTAAGAATGACACAAAACACAAGACAATTTTTAAACAAATAAAAACGGTAAAGTAAATAAAGTGCATACAACATTCCACAAATAGTATCGGGAATGCAAGCGGAACACATTAATAAGAATCAGAGCAACAAAGTACCGCCAGGTACGCTGAAGAAGTGCCCAGTTCCACCTGTCAGTACAGTGTCTATCAGAGGCAGCTACAAGCATAACGCTGTACATTTCCTTCGAATTCTTTCAGCTTCGGACCAATAATAATAATAATAATAATAATAATAATAATAATAATAATAATAATAATTGACCACTAAACCTCGGGATGCCCCATTTTGGTGAAGAACGAATATTTAATGAGACACGGTAAAGATTGTACACATTTGCACTACTCAATATGCAAAGCCTTAGGCATTCAAACCACAGACAAATGGTACACATACATGTCGAAGCCAGTGTGTGAAGAGGGAGATGTCACAGTGTTGTGAAATCA
>Ga0123357_10008186_pt1 | contig 13028 bp, 8 predicted proteins | sample TergutEmb28metaG_FD_89873 | JGI IMG/M metagenome (GOLD analysis project Ga0123357, IMG submission 89873) | Embiratermes neotenicus P4 segment gut microbial communities from Petit-Saut dam, French Guiana - Emb289 P4 | ecosystem: Host-associated > Arthropoda: Insects > Digestive system > Gut ...
ATACATTGGTTAGTTTCAAAAAAAAAATAATTAAAATAAAATAAAAAATGTATGACGGGATATTAACAGGAATTTGAGGGGGGGGGGGGGAAAGGAGGAATATCTGAAAGCTAAAGTTAATGAACTTGAAGCTAACAGAAAGATCAAAATATGAGAGACTTGTATAGGGGCAATAATGACTTTCAGAAGGATTAACAGCCTGGCGCTAGTATAGTGAAGGATGAGAAGGGTGACTTGGTTACAGACTCCAGTATTTTGGCTAGGTGGGGAAACCATTTCTGTCGGCTTTTGAATGTACTTGGAGTTAATATTGCTAGGCAGACAGAAATATATACGGCTGAGCCACTAGTGCCTGAGCTCAGTGCCTTTGAGGTTAAGACGGCTATTGAACAGCTAAAAAGACACAAATCACCGGGTATTGATCAAATCCCAGGAGAGTTGATTAAAGAAAGAAGTAGGATAATTTGTTTTGAGATACATTTTGTACCCCATGCTACAGAGTCCTTATGAGAAGCTAACCGGTTCTCTGCTAGTCAAGAAAATCCCCGCATTTTATGGAACCCGAAGGTTCATTACCACATTTACAAGACCCTTCCACCTATCCCTATCCTGAGCCAGATCACTTCAGTCCGTGCCCCCATACCACTTCCTGAAGATCCATGTTAATATTATTCTCCCATCTACGCCTGGGAATGGTACCAGAACAAAACACGCGCAGCTCGCTACTGTCAGTTACTTCCAAACACACATCTGTCGCTACTGTCAGTTACTTCCCAGCATACATGTCGCTACTGTCAATTACTTCCCAACACACATGTCGCTACTTTCAGTTACTTCCCATCACACATCTGTCGCTACTGTCGGTTACTTCCCAACACACATCTCTCGCTACTGCCAGTTACTTCCCAAAACACTTCTGTCGCTACTGTCAGTTACTTCCCAGAACACACCTGTCGCTACTGTCAGTTACTTCCATAACACATATGTCGCTACTGTCAGTTACTTCCCAATACATATATGTCGCTACTGACAATTACTTCCCAACACACATGTCGCTACTGTCAGTTACTTCCCATCACACATCAGTCGCTACTGTCGGTTAGTTCCCAACACACATCTCTCGCTACTGCCAGTTACTTCCCAAAACACTTCTGTCGCTACTGTCAGTTACTTCCCAAAACACATCTGTCGCTACTGTCAGTTACTTCCATAACACATCTGTCGCTACTGCCAGTTACTTCCCAACACATATGTCGCTGCTGACAATTACTTCCCAACACACATGTCGCTACTGTCATTTACTTCCCACCACACATCTGTCGCTACTGTCGGTTACTTCCCAACACACATCTCTCGCTACTGCCAGTTACTTCCCGAAACACATCTGTCGCTACTGTCAGTTACTTCCCAAAACACATCTGTCGCTACTGTCATTTACTTCCCAACACATATATGTCGCTACTGACAATTACTTCCCAACACACATCTCTCGCTGCTGCCAGTTACTTCCCAAAACACATGTCGCTACTGTCAGTTACTTCCCAAAACACATCTGTCGCTACTGTCAGTTACTTCCCAACACACACCTGCCGCTGCTGTCAGTTACTTCCCAACACACACCTGCCGCTACTGTCAGTTACTTCCCAAAACACGTCTATCGCTACTGTCAATTACTTCCTAAAACATCTATCGCTACTGTCAGTTACTTCCCAACACACATCTGTCGCTACTGTCAGTTACTTCCAACACATCTGTCGCTACTGTCAGTTACTTCCCAAAACACATCTATCGCTACTGTCAGTTACTTCCCAACACACACCTGTCGCTACTGTCAGTTACTTCCCAAAACACATCTATCGCTACTGTCAGTTACTTCCCAACACACATTTGTCGCTACTGTCAGTTACTTCCCAACACACATCTGTCGCTACTGTCAATTACTTCCCAACACACGTGTCTAAACACAAACAAGAGTAATATTAAAACATAAATATCATAAATACAATGAAGTAGGCAAGACAACAAACCTTGAACCATGTGGGCATAATTACTTAATTATTAATTGTGGTTTGATTTTCTTTACAGTAACTTAATGTTGTCGTCGCACGCAGCTGTAAATATTCTGTAACGACACATGACGATGACGACGATGATGATGATGATGATGAAGAACAGAACCAAACCCCTTCTGACGGTTGTGACAAAAGTCTTAACTTGCTGACAGTTAGTGTTTGTGCGCATTGCACGTGCTGTTGGTCCCCTAGTGTTTTGATGTGCCAAATATAAGAAACTGTATCTTTTGTGTTCATTTGGCAGCCCGTGTATCTGTGTAGTTATACTACGTTGTTTTCATTACTGTCGACGTGTGGGTCTATTTGTGAATTAACTTTTATATTTCTTGATCTTATATTCATTTTGTTTCCACAGTTGTCCACCAGGGTTATCTCAGTCAGTATAGTGACCAGGTTACTGGTGGACAATCCGGAACTCGATTTCCGCTAGATTTTTATCTCCTGCAAAACGTCCAGACCGGCACTGAGGCCCACCCAACCTCGTATTCAATGCGTATCGGATGCTTTTTCCCCAGGGATAATGCGGCCGGAGCGTGAAATTGGCCACTCTTCTTCTAGTGCCGATGTTAAGAATGAGTGAAGCTACACGTATGTCTGCTTCCCTGTGCACAGGTATGACATGACGGTACCGTTACCATTCCCGCCAGTTTGGTGCCATAGGGTTACCGTAATGCACAGCCTGTTGCAACGAATTCTTACGTTTCTGTCTGTACGTTCGTTACTGCATGCAGTAATGTTGTTGGTACATTTCTCTCTCAGCACTCCGAATAATCCGAGTCTCGGTATTCTCTGATGTGCTCTTTCTTAGCCCCAGAAAGAAAAGTGTGCGGCTGTCCTCGTTGTTTGTTGTCAGTTGGCACCAGAGATACGGCACTCGAGACGAATTTCCGCCTCTTAACAAGTAAGGAAATATGTGTGAACGTTATATATAATGTTCACCCATATATATATATATATATATGTGTGTGTGTGTGTGTGTGTGTGTGCGCGCGCATATGAATGATTGGATGTTGCACATTCGCAGTCCACGATGTGATCTCCGGAAAGGCGCGGAATTTTTACGTTATTTTTCCTTACCAAATGTGGCCCGGAAAATGCGGGCCAACGAGTAGGATGACCTGACTGCCTGTATCTAAACATACTCTTCTTCTCACAGCAGGCTACTAGCCACTGTATCAGCGGTCACTTCTGAACCAATGTTGGGCTTCAAATGTAACCTGTTTGGAACATTTGTCCCTCCTTATCGCAGTGTATGCTGCTTCATGGGGCAGGAGGCCCCGAAAAGGCTGGCTCGGTGTTTCATATTTTCGCATCTGTTATTCACGCCTTTCGCTTTATCTGACTTTTCAGTTGAGGATTTCAAACAGGTAGGGCCCCAAATCCTTTTGTGCATTGGGCCCAGGAATGTCTGAAAGAGACTGCGCGCTCGGTTACCTTATTTCCGTGCATTCTTGTTCTTCTGCAGTTCATTGCACCTTTCTTACTATTTTTTTTTTTTTTGCCTGACGACGAGGATATTCTTCAATCTGTGATTTTTCCAAAGCCAATATTTTACCTAAAACGTTTAAGAGTTAAATGTAAGTTATCTTGATGCCTGCAACGGATTTATGACTGTATGTAACCCCCTTCTGGGTTTTGTCATATTTGGTTGTCGTTTTTATTTGTAAATTTTCTATTATTTTTTTAACTCATTAGGGCTCTGACCGTACCTTAGTACCTCCAGTTTTAACATTAAAACATTCTACGTTCTGCCCACACAGGTGTGTTTGTGTGTTTTGTGTGGATCTCAGAACAAACAGCGATTTTTTCTCTGTACATTAACTGACTGGTTTTTATAACCGAGAAGGAGAGTGTTCACGTCGCGGTACGGACTGGGTCTTTACATGCAACTCAAGTTAGGATTTTCTCTTTAAATATGTTCGCAATGCTCTATACCCTAGGCGGTTAGTCGCCGGCCTGGCGGCGGACGCCCGGTTTCATTTTCAAGCCAGTCCATGATTTGAGGTTTAAAAATTGGCACTAGTTCAAGTTTCTCGCCAAATGCTGTAGTTTTTCCCTGTCAGTACTATTCCACTAAATATCCATACCCATCTTCACGCTCATTATATTTTATATCAGAAGGACAAGCGGGCGACACCTGTGCATTACAAGCAGTGCTATTTCGGATGTCCGGGAGAAGTGAACTTTCAGATTAGAGCACCACCTGTCGGTGAGGGTGTTACTGGGAAAAGCTATATACACTTACCGTCAGAGTATCACTGCTTATTTTTGCTTTTCTTCCAAGAAACTGTGGCTGCTATATCTATATCTCTTTAGAACCGCGGAAGTGACGTCGTGGGTTCGCTCGTAGTTTGTCATTTCATTTCGTTAAAGACCTCGCAAACAGTAATGACCATTTTATCAAAAACGTCACGTGCTCACACTTCCTGACAACTCTAGGCGCTTTGCGCGGACCCAGTCTTATGTTCATTGTTTAGGATGCGTCGTTGACGAGTTTCGGTAAAAGCCTGTGAGCTTGTCGGTATAAGCGTTCGAACTGTCGGTATAAGCCTATTGACTGTCGGCATCAGTCCAGGAGCCGTCGGTATTGGCCTGTAAGCTGTCGGTATAAACCTTGAGCTGTCGGTGTAAACTTGCCAACTGGACAGCCAACCACGCCAGAACGTAACATAACGAATTCGCGAGCGCGGGCGCACGCACACCGATATCGCCAACTGCTGCATTCTGATATGCACTGTGTTCGGCAGCTGCAGAGGTGCTACCGTGTTGATGGAGATAGGAAGTGCATCTGACTGAACGCACGATAAGAGTACAGCGGCAGTGGTTTTGCATCGTGGAAGTGCGTGTTGTGGTGTAGTTGGGTGACTTTATAAGAGTTTTTGGAATCCTTGTATGTGCATATTGTTTGAACAGATTTTAGCTAAGCAACTTGATAGGTGGTTACGGTACCAGCAACATTGTGAACTCTGTAAGCTGTCGGTTTAAGCCTGCTGTCTGCCGTACCTCATGCTTGTATGAGTGTAAAATTTCTTCTGTCTGAATTACGCCTGCAGGATATCTCTCTTTTTTCCGAGCATGGTAGCTTTGTCTCTTAGAATGTCCGCCTGGACATTCCTTGTCTGCTGCAGTACTTAGGGACCAGATAAAAGGGACATTGGTTACGTTGTTAATGCAGAACCACGCCGTGAGGGCGGTGGAGGAACTGGAGGTGTAGCACAGTGCACTCTGAAGCTGCACACCAGACGAAGGTGATTGATTCGCTTCACTCCCTGGCCTTTTGTTCTCGCGGGAACATCATCCCTGGTACCGTACCAGCAGACGTGCGTCGGTCTTGAGGTAGCGTCTGCCATCTAGACAAACGACTCTCAGATTTCTCTTAAGCGCCTCAGAATCGTAAAATCACATTGGCCAAGCAAATCGCAGGGAATTTGTAATATAATGGATTGAAAAAATATGTTACAAATTTTACACATTTGCTCAGCTTCTTACAGTTTTATTTTCCCCTAAGTGAAGTTAAAATGGTAAATGCAGAAAGACACAGGCTTCATTACGTCGGGAGTTCACGCGCCTTTAGAAGGGTGTCGTGACCCGCGTAGGGTTCGCGACCCGGAGTTTTGGTAATCCCCGGTTTATTCAATAGCTGACACTCGGGTCAGTGGAAGAATAAGCACTTGTGGTGCAGTTGAAGCTGGAAGACTGTTCCCGCGCTGTAAGTACGTTGTACAGCCTTCCTTCGCTACACCAGTAAGAACTCTAGAACTTAGACGATGATAGCCAGAGTACTGGTGGCAGGAAAATAGAATTTATCTGTTTGGTATGAAGTGTATCGTACACAGTAAACAAATGCAAGTTCGTAATTTCGTACAAGGTCTTCAGTATATGCGTGTGGAGGAATTTGACGCAAATTTGGTACAAATAATATTGAAACGTTATTGAACTGATAAAGTATAAAGGCAGTTCCATCGCTTCTACAGATGTGAGAACTGGACTGTAACCCTGCAGTGACGCTGTGGTTTAAATTTTAACTACCGCCCAGGATGGAGGAGTTTTAATTTGTAGTGTCTTAAAATGCATCCACGATCCACGATACACCCAGGCCAGCAGAACACGAAGAACTACAGTCCGTACAGTGCTCCGAATTCTGTAGTGAAGGGTCAGCAAATCAGCGTGGAAGAAGTACTGAGACAACAGAGGTGCAATTTTTTTAGATCATTGGCAAGTTATGTGTTACATGACTATAAAACAGAGGAAGAGATAAGAGGAAAACTAACTGTGCGAGTGTACATTTTATGTTAAATGATGGTGGATTATGGACTAAAGTTGGTACAAAATTTGTTAAGAATGAACGCTGCACAATTTCCAAAGTTAGCTTATGAATATTCTTACATTTAGAACGCCGGAAGAAACGTAGGTCGATCAAGTAAACGATGGACAGACAAACACTCATTAAAGCGGGATAAGCCTGGAGTGGCTTGCAACCCGTTACCGCTGCTGCTAATGATGGTTAGGAATTCATCAGAGATGAGACAGCTGCTAGGAGCACGGATGAGGAATGTTTTGTGTTCATTCTTTGACGCGTCTTTACTCACCGGGCTGTCCCCTGTCATTGACTGACGTGACGCCGTGTATCTACAGATAAGCAGTCACCTGTAGATACACAGCGTCACAGAATAAAGTCATTAGAACTAAATTAACCGCATTTTATGGAAATTTCACCACCGTAATACAAGAGTTCATTACAAGTCCTGTCATGAGACAGCGTGATAGGCTACCTATCGCAGTGTAATGGCATTAGTTGTCCTAGGATTGCTAAATATCCTTGTTGAATGAAATGCCGCTGCTTCATTACAACACACCTGCTACTGAGGACAAACCCTCGTCTCCGGAATTTAGATGCACACCTACCCCCAATCCTCCCCTGTACAACATTCAAACATTTCTAGGCCTGATGCTTTAACCCCATAACGTCCAGTGGTCACTGTATGTACCGCACAGTTGTCACTATATGTACCGCCAGCTGTGACGTTCACAAATTCTCCGTTCTGCCCACACAGTGTATTATGTGTTTGTGTGGATCTGAGAAGAAACAGCGATTAGTTCCGTATACAGCATTAACTGGTTGGTTTTTGTAACTGAGACGGAGTGTGTTTACTGCGCGGTACGGACTGAGTCTTTAAACATCAATCTAGTTGGTATATAAATGATCTGTTGTGTTCGTGCATCAACACGAGGAACCGCCTGTAACATTTTGTGCGCCACTGGACCAAGCCCCGGAGCGCCAACAACGGCCCCACTGCCACTCTGAGCTGAACTGAGTTATGTGAAGCGAATAATTCAACTAATGTTCCTCCATGATGTGTGAAAAAGATAACTCAGTATTCAAGAATAACCAAGATAGATGGGGGATATTCTACCTCTCCTGGCATTGTCGTGTGTCCACAGGCAGCCACCTTCTTGTTTCTCCTGTAAAATTGATATTTTGCGGATTGTCCCGTTTTTACAAAATAAGGATGAATTTTGTGTAAACTGTAACCGGCAATGGGGAAGGGCGGAAAGGTCAGTTCAAACTACAAGGTCTGTTATCACTTGGCGTCTGCCCTCTAAACCTTAGTATACTGGATATCAAAATCAGAGACACAGGATGGGAATTTCACTCCCTTGTGATAAACAACAGCGATACTTACAGAAGTTTTAGTTTTTCATTTTATAATGTTTTAGTGACAACTGTAGCATACAGTTTGCAAGTGAATGCCGCAACTAGTGACTGTGTCCGTTTTCAGTGCCGAAACATGTAGTGGTCATTGGACTTGGTGTGTTGATGTGACGTCAGGTGCGCTACTTGAGCACTGTCCGACATGCATCGACACGCGGACGCTCACAGTAGCTGCAGGCTTTGGATCCACTCGCTCGGTCACACTTATCCTAGGCTAGTGGACGACATGCATATGTGTGGCACTTATTTCGGAATTTCTGAAACTTAATGTTCAGGATTTCGACGTTTCGTGATCATCCGTTCTAACACAGTTGTTTCGACCCTTCGTGACTGGTTCTGAAGAATATAAATGGGACCTTGTGGCTGGTGAGTCGGCTTCTCCCACTCTCGTATTGCGCAGTCAAGGTCTGTCTTTCATTGACGACTACTTAGGTCAGTTATGTAATGATACTGTCATTCAACCTCTTAATATATTTTGTGCTTCCGAAAGTGTTCGTATATTGTTGAAACTGATCTTTCGTACTTATTATGCTATTCAAGGTTATTTTCATATTTTTATTGCTGGAAAGCCTATTGTGTATGTTGGTGCATTGCACATGGATTCCGATGTTCGTGACGGTTTTATCCTACTTAGTCACGAACATCGAGTATCTACTCTACTTTGTGTACTGTGCAGGTACGGAGACATGGTGCCCGGTACGATCGCCGGCAAGATTGTGGGCGGAGTCTGCTCGCTGAGCGGAGTGCTTGTCATTGCCTTGCCGGTGCCTGTCATCGTGTCGAACTTCAGTCGAATATATCATCAAAACCAGAGGGCCGACAAGAGGAAAGCACAAAGGGTAACGTTGACTTGTTTGTACAGAGCGTCTCTTTTGTCGTGTCCCTCAGCACGGCAGCTTTATCACATAGAACGCTGCATTCGCAGCTGCCTTGCTTAGGAGCACACAGAGAGACCGTCCAGTTCTGTTCTAAATGTAGGCGGTATTACTAAAAACGTGCTGTGATTCGCGTTACAATAGCAGCGATTGTTTACGGACAGGCATTGTGAAAATGCAGATTTTCTGACAGAACAGATCGGATGAATATTGCAGTTCTTACTGACGGCAGCGTTCGCATGACACTTTTCAGTGTTAGTGTTGCTGCACGGAATGACCAGGAAGTTCCTGATTTATTGTGACGACAGTAGCCATTATTTTCTCCAGGACAATTGATAATGTTTGCACAACTGTTTGCGATAAAACTACTTCGAGTACGTGAGAGCAATTGGAGGAGAACTTCGACGAAAATGTCACAAGCCTGTGTGTTAAGGAACTGACGTGATTGGCACAGTAACAAACTACAGTGTGTACCTTTCGTCGTGTCTCTGAACACGGCAGCTGTCGTCCCTGAATGTCCCGGCGTGTGCATGCCAACTGTGCGATAAACCTACCGTGCTGCGGGTACGCGATAAAACAGCAAACCTGCAGATATTGTAGTTATGGATGCTGGTGTCATAGACTAGCACTCTGCTACGAACAGATGTTGCACCTTGAGCTTCAATGGGCCACTGACTGCCTCGCTGTGTATTGGTAGAACTGATATTATGCTGGACCCCGGTGAACGACTGTACCCTGGGTAAGCTGCTTCATCTCCACGCTAGCCTTGCGGATAAAGCCTACAGCCTCTGCTACTGCCAGTGCTGGTTTTTTGTTCAATTTAAGAAGCCGAAAGTAAAATTGTGCGCCATTCTGACCGGACGGAAGACAGTGTAACATAATAGTATCAACTCGAACGTAGAAGACACAACTGCATTTCAGCCCATTGTGTTTCTGTTGCTGGTGATGAATATTTAATGACGTGACTTTCTCCTGCAAAACCACCCTCAATGTCAAAGTCGTACTGCTCAGAAAGTTCTGTCACCCTCAGTTCACATGGACCCTACTGCGTGCTGCGTGACTTTAGTACGTCCAGTCCTGATACTGAACCATTCATTCTCCTTTCGGAAGGGTACCTAGCGACCGAGGGCTTTTGCCCAAAATTTAAATTGTCTATGCAACCAGCTGACCGCTTGAATTCTTGTCATGCCGATGAACCGCATTTATGTGCTAACAGCGTTCACCGGTTGATGCTTAGGGTCAAGAACAACCTTCTGTATGTTAGGTTGGGCTATCAGACGCCGATTGAACCGAAAATGACGTGCCTGTGGACCTGAGAGAAACCAGTTTGGCGTTAAGAGACATCTGCTGAATACATACAAAGGCATTCACTGCCCATTCTGCTAGCTAGTGAGCGATCTGGGTGCTGTTTTAAGGTGTGATTTCTGGTGACAGGCAGACGAAATACGCAAACCTGCTGTCTCACATCATGTACAGTACACGGCATTGTGCCCTGCAGCCTTCACTGTACGTCCCGTATGCTTGTAAGCGCTCTGTGCACTGGCATGTGCGCAGTATACTGACATGTGTGCTTTGTACTGACATGTGTGCTTTGTACTGACAAGTGCGCTGTAAACTTCTCCTGCATTTTGTTCTCGATATCGTCATTCCAGGTCTCTTGTTAAAACGTCGCCGAACAAGTTGATTAAGACGACGTTTGTTTATAATTCTGTCAAGTGAAGAGCCGTAGGCCCACACAGTGTGTCTGTCGCACACAGTATTTGCAACACTGTGCTGTATAGCGTTGCACATCATGCAGTGTTAGTAAACAGTGGCACTGCTGCGTATATGTCTGCAAGAATTTAGCTTCACTTCATTAAACATTCCCAGAAGTTTGAACAAGGAAAATCACTTTGTTCGACCGTTTTCCTAGGCTTAAATATTTACTGTTGCAGCAGTCAGACGCCGTGCGCACTGCAGTTCAGCGGAAGGTGTGTGCAGCCAGTAAAGACACCGAATTTACTAACGCGGTGGAATATTAAGAGTGCGAGGGTGATTCAGATGAAAGCCGTAAAAGTGAGAGAAAACAAACATATTGTCTGTGCTGTAGACACAGGCAGTTAATATTATGCGTGTGTTGTGTGCAAATAGGAATGGATTCTTAGGAATCAAATACACATCGTCTTAAAGTGAGAGTATGCGTATATGTTCCCTATTTTTTGTGAAATATGTGTACACGTTTTATCTCCGTATGGTTACTGACCAAGGGCAGTACCGCCCGCAGAGTCGTGAGAATCCCCCGGATGATCATCGGTATTGATAGAAACCTCGAGATTAAGGAGCACAACGTGATGGTAGTACCACATTTGATGCAAACATGTTCGAGGTTTATTACAAGATACACAAAATTAATTGTGTGTACTGTGTTGGTATTCTTTTTATACACATGCAGCACATTTATAAAATTTGTTTCCTGATTGAACCGGTTTGAAGATACAAACTTAAACACAGCCGGAGCGCTGTTGATGAAAAAGGAAATGTTCTCTCATTATGGCATAATTAGACAGTTTTGTTGCTGCAGCAAGCTTTTATGGACTGGAAAGAGCTGCACTTCTGCACCTACTTAGACGAACATCTAACTTAGACGTACCATCACTGGCAGTCATGGAGGTGACTGCCGGTGATGGTTCTTGCACTGTGTTGTTTATCGGCGCGGTCAGTTGCGTCAGTTATAGACGGATACGCATAGAGCGTCGGTGGAACGAAACGGACAGGGAAAACGTGTTTCTACAGTACTTTGTCCACGACAAATCCCCGACTGGCCTGAGGTTGAACCCGAGATCGCGTGGTGACAGTCGGGCTACCAACCGCCTGATCCATGGCATGAATCAGTTCATCAGCAATAGTAGTGACCACCAGCCGGAAGAGCAGTGTAATCATCCACACTCCCCTGTAAACTGACGTGCTGTGTAATCACTGGCCGTCATTATTGGTACTCTCACTTCGTATTACTGGACGCATTCGGTTCTGAATTCTACCACTGTCTGCAAGTCAGCAGTCAAACAGCCTGCTGTGGTCTGTAACGTGACGCCCAACCTCAGTGGACATACATTGTTAGAGTGGAAACGGAATCTGGTGGCACACGGCGAAGCACGGGAGGAGAAGTGAAGGGGAAAGAGGCGAATGGAGTGGGCAGCCAGCAGTCTTGCACTGTATCTGAACACGGTCTATCCAGCATTACTACCGCTGATGCGCACACCTCGGCTGCCAGCAGCCGACTGAACTGACACCCACGCCGATATAAATGGACTCGTCCGTTTCGCTGGAAGACAAAATCTGGTTTCTGCGCGTGTGCCATCACATTCCGTTTTCACTCTACCTTCAACTGGCTGTCGATGAAGTCGTGATGTGATGTTGGGCAGTTCCTACTTGCTCCCCACCACGTCACGAGATTGCAACAGTAACAGAAAGTACATTTCAAGTCACCCAGTCCGAATAACCGCGCGTGTGTGTGTGTGTGTCACCATGATGAAGGCACCGCACGAAGTGACCAGCGTCATATTACTCCTGTTATTTGACGAGTCTGGTCACTCCATATTTTCGGTGTTTAACCCTACTAAATTGCACCACAGTATGTCAGTCAGACAGTGATCATAGGCACGGTACAATACCGGCCCCTAAATCCAATCGTTATGGTTCAGTTACAAGGGAGTTTCATGTACAAATTTGCATATGCTTTTTGTACGTCGTGTATGGACTAATAAAATGCACCTGAGGCTGTGCGGCACACGTACCCATGCCGACCGGTCGGTGACTGCAGATGGACTTGTGCGACTTCAACTTGATATCAGTGCGTATCAACTGCGACGGTCTTCTCCAGAAACCCGCAAGGTCGTTATCGCTACACTCCGTGTAAACAGGCACAAAATTTAGTGTGTGTGCTGTATCTTGTGATAAAAAGAAAGTTGCTGGACTGAATTGGTTGATAAGGTTAATGAATAAATGTCTTTGAAGTAGAAGCAGACTGCAATAAGTTTTTTTGTACACAATAGCAGCGTCTTTTGAAGGACACACATTTATTTAATTTACGACAACTACGAGAAGTTCTGAAAGTCACAGCTCTGTTTGAATCTTCCCGCATCCAATATTACAGCACGGTAAGCTGCAGACAATTGGGTGGGTCTAGCAGTGTGAGCTGATAGACGGACAGACAGACAGACAGCACCTAAGTACAGCGTTCTATCAGTAGTTGTGCCAAAAACTAACTGCAAGGACCGCTTTGTGAACGGAGTCCGTGGAGGATGTAAGGGTTTGTGGGGGTTGCCAGGACAGCTCCTATGCTGAAACACGTGCGGCATACTTCATTTCCAATGGCAGTCCTGTCCGTTG
>Ga0123357_10008187_pt1 | contig 13026 bp, 13 predicted proteins | sample TergutEmb28metaG_FD_89873 | JGI IMG/M metagenome (GOLD analysis project Ga0123357, IMG submission 89873) | Embiratermes neotenicus P4 segment gut microbial communities from Petit-Saut dam, French Guiana - Emb289 P4 | ecosystem: Host-associated > Arthropoda: Insects > Digestive system > Gut ...
CCATTATAAAAATGAAATGACCGTTATTGAAAACCGTCCGGATGGAGAAGAAAGTCGGATAAACGAAGTGCTCTCACTTCTGAACAATCGCAATTATGCTTCTTACAATTTTTTGACCAAAGGCAAAGAAAAATCTACTGTCAGCGACTCGGCTTATAAAGAAATGGTGAGTAAAGGCATTCAACACTGCATGCGAGGCGATGTTTTCCAAATCGTACTTTCCCGTTGTTTTTCTCAAGCCTTTTCCGGCGATGATTTCAAAGTGTATCGCGCTTTGCGTTCCATCAACCCTTCGCCTTACTTGTTTTATTTTGACTTCGGTTCGTTCCGGATTTTCGGTTCCAGTCCCGAAACCCATTGTAAAATAACCAAAGGATTGGCTTCCATCGATCCTATTGCCGGCACTTTCCGCAGAACCGGCGATGATGAAAAAGACAAAGCCTTGGCGCAAGCGCTTTTGGAAGATCCGAAAGAAAATGCGGAACATGTGATGCTGGTCGATTTAGCGCGCAATGACCTCAGCCGGAATACAGAAAACGTGCACGTGGATTTTTACAAAGAAGTTCAGTTCTATTCCCATGTCATTCATTTGGTTTCACGGGTAACCGGAGAAGTAAAAGAAGGCAGCAATACCATTAAAATATATGCCGACACTTTTCCCGCCGGAACGCTTTCGGGTGCGCCGAAAGTCCGGGCTATGGAACTTATTCGGGATATCGAGCCACACAATCGCGGCGCTTACGGAGGTTGTATCGGCTACATCGGACTAAATGGCGACTTGAATCAAGCCATTACCATTCGCTCGTTTGTCAGCAAAAACAATGTGCTGTATTATCAAGCCGGGGCCGGAATTGTTTCCCGTTCCAATGAAGAATCGGAATTACAGGAAGTGAATAATAAATTGGGCGCTTTGAAAAAAGCGATTGATACCGCAGAAAAAATTATTAATTAAGGGCTCGTCATTGCGAGCCACAAAGTGGCGAAGCAATCTCCAATATGAATTAGATTGCTTCGGGCTTCGCCCTCGCAATGACGGCTACTAATTATAGCAGATATGAAAATATTAATTTTCGACAATTACGACTCCTTCACCTACAATCTCCTTCATTTAGTTAAGAAATTAGGTTACAAGGATGTAGAAGTTCATCGCAATAATAAGCTCGATTTGGATGAAGTGGAACGTTTCGACAAAATTATCCTCTCGCCAGGGCCAGGAATACCTTCCGAAGCCGGATTGTTATTGCCTTTGATTAAACGTTATGCCGAGAAAAAAAGCATACTTGGCGTTTGTTTGGGGCATCAAGCCATCGCAGAAAGTTTCGGAGGAAAATTAATCAATCTGAAAGATGTGTATCATGGCGTTGCCACCTCGATTGACGTAATCGCAAAACACGTTATTTTTGAAGGTCTTTCCAAAAACATGGTTGTAGGCAGATACCATTCATGGATTGTTTCCCGTGCCGGATTTCCCGAAGAACTACAAATTACTGCAACGGACAGTGAAGGAGAAATCATGGCATTGAAACACAAAACTTTTGATGTACATGGCGTCCAGTTTCACCCCGAATCGGTTTTAACTCCTTGCGGAAAAGAAATAATGAAAAACTTTTTAAACAAAACACGAAGTGTTTAATATGAATAACCCCCAATGAAGCAAAGCGATTGGGGGATAAAAACAAAAAAATATGAAAGAAATACTTATTCGTTTATTCGAGCATCAGTACTTAACGCGTGATGAAGCCAAAGAGATTCTGACCAACATGGCGGAAGGCAAATATAACGACAGCTTGATTGCTGCATTTATCACAGTTTATTTTATGCGTAGCGTCAGCGTAGAAGAAATTCTCGGTTTCCGCGAAGCGCTTTTGGAAATGCGGGTAAATGTGGATGAATTAAGAGATTACAATCCCATTGATATTGTCGGTACGGGCGGCGACAACAAGAATACATTCAACATTTCTACAGCAGCCTGTTTTGTCACGGCAGGAGCCGGTTATAAAGTTTTGAAACATGGAAATTACGGGGCGACATCGGTTAGCGGAGCTTCCAATGTGATGGAAGAACATGGCGTAAAGTTTACCAAAGACTTGGATGTACACAAAAAATCCTTGGAAACAACCAACATCGCGTATTTGCACGCCCCACTTTTCAATTTGGCATTGAAGACAGTAGCACCGGTTCGTAAAGCCTTAGGCGTCCGGACTTTCTTCAATATCTTAGGACCGATTGTCAATCCTTTGATGCCGAAACGGCAGGTTTTGGGTGTCTATGATTTGAAAATGGCACGTTTGTACAACTATATTTATCAGGAAAGCGGCAATGATTTCTCGATTGTCCACAGTCTTGACGGCTACGACGAAATTTCTTTGACCGATACATTTAAAGTCATCAATAGATTCGGGGAAAAAATTTATACTCCCGACGATTTGGGATTCAAAAGAGCCGTTCCCGAAGAACTGTTCGGAGGCAACACGCCGGAGGAAGCATCCCGAATTTTCGACAGGGTATTGAACAATACAGCTACGGACACTCAGAAAAATACAGTTATCGCTAATGCGGCAATCGCTATTCAAACGATTGAGCCGCAATTAGATATATTGGAATGTGTTGATAAAGCCAAAGTTTCTTTGGAATCCGGAAAAGCAAAAACTACTTTGGATAAATTTTTAGAAATAAATAGATGAAAAATGTGCCATCACAAATGTCCCGCAGGGACAAAACATTCATAACCGTAGGTGAAGCACAGCTTAACCTACGGCTGGACGCAGAAAACATACTCGAAGTAATCTGCGCCAACAAACGCCTTGAAGTTGCCGGTCAAAAAGCAGCGATAGACATTTCTCATTTGGAGTACGCACTAAGTCTTCAAAAAAGGGAAAAAGTCTCTTTCAAACAAGCTTTGACTGTTTCCGATTCCGGCATCATTGCGGAATTTAAAAGGCGTTCCCCCTCTAAAGGCTGGATTCATCCGGAAGCCGATGTGGCAAGCATTGTACAAACTTACGAGGCATCCGGAGCAACGGCGATTTCTTGTCTTACCGATGAAAAGTTTTTCGGCGGCGGATTTGACGACTTCAAAAAAGCGCGTGCTATCATTAGTAAAATTCCCTTGCTACGCAAAGATTTCATTATTGATGAATACCAGATTTATCAATCCAAAGTAATGGGTGCGGATGTTATTCTACTGATTGCCGCCTGCCTGACGCGGGAAGAAACAACTCTCTTTACCAAAATCGCCCATGAATTAGGTATGGAAGTCCTGTTGGAAATTCACGACGAAGAAGAATTGTCTTATATTCAATCCGATATCGACGTCGTCGGCATTAACAACCGTAATCTGAAAACTTTTGAGACCGATATCCGACACACGATTGAATTGGCGAATAGAATCCCTGATACATTTCTGAAAATTTCCGAAAGCGGGCTTTCCAATCCACAAACGGTGATTGATTTACACCAAAAAGGTTTCAACGGTTTTTTAATGGGGGAGAATTTTATGAAAACTGCTCAACCGGGGGAGACGTTGAAGGAGTTTATAGGTAAAATAAAGAAAAGTAATCTTTGAAATATTGGTTCATCCGTTTTTTATCGTTACCTTTGTAAAGATAATTTTTTAAACTAATGAGAGCAATAGAATTCAAATCAAAAATTCGCGAAAATCGAATATTGATACCCCGTAATATACAATCAGAATTAATTACAGGGCAGGACAAAAGTGTGCGGGTAATCATTTTTATGGAAGACAGCGATACTTACGATGAAAAAGCTTATCGCCAAATTACAAAAGCTCAATTTCTGAAAGGCTATGCCGATTCGGATTCTATTTACGATATACAATAATGAAAATTGAAGTAGGAAGTGTTGTTTTGCTGAAATTTCCATTTTCTGACGGGGTCGGTTACAAGCGCCGTCCTGCATTGGTTCTCAAAGACTTTGAAGATGGTGATGTACTTGTATGTCGCATAACAAGCAAAATCTATAACAGCAAATATGATATTTATCTTGACGATTGGGTACAATATGGATTGAAACTTCCATCAATTGTCCGTGTTCATAAATTAGCAACCATGGAAAAGGACATGATTGAAACAATAATGGGACAAATAAATAAAATAATACTCAACAAAATCAAAAACATATACATATCAATCATTTAGTGTACTTTGCTTTTTATGAAAATCAAAGTCTGCGGGATGAAATACCCCGAAAATATCAAGGAATTAGTAAATCTTCCCATCGACATGATGGGATTGATTTTCTATGAAAAGACAAAACGATATGCAGGAAATTTGCCTGCAAATGAATTACGGGATGTGCCGGCAAATATCCAAAAAGTCGGCGTTTTCGTGAATGCTTCCGAAGAAGATATTTTTGAAAAAATCAAGGAATATGATTTGCAAATCGTTCAGTTGCATGGAGATGAATCGCCTGATTTTTGCAGAGAGATAAAAAAGACAGGTATCAAAGTAATCAAATCATTCTCAATTGAAGGAATTGATGATTTCGAGAAACTTCATTTGTATGAAGACACTTGCGATTATTTTCTGTTCGACACAAAGACGCCGTTGTATGGAGGTTCGGGGAATAAATTCGATTGGGAGATACTCTCATCATACAACGGACAAACGCCTTTTATCTTAAGTGGAGGTATCGGCTTGGAAGATGTCGAATCAATCAAAAAATTGCAAAATCCTAAATTATATGGTATAGATTTGAACAGCCGTTTTGAAATAAGTCCGGGAGAAAAAGACATCGAAAAACTGAGGAAATTTATACCTCGGTTTTGATTTTTTGTTGTTTCGTTTTTATTGGCTACATTTGTTATCTAAAAGAGTAAATAAATGAACAAAATAAACCAATTATTTCACCAAAAAAAGAAAGAAATTCTTTCCATCTATTTCACAGCCGGCTTTCCGCAGTTGAATGATACCGGACTAATAATCAAAGCATTACAAGCCAATGGCATTGATATGATTGAAGTCGGTATTCCATTTTCCGACCCAATGGCGGATGGACCTGTCATTCAGGAAAGCAGTACGATTGCCCTTCGCAACGGTATGAATATGAAACTACTGTTTTCGCAATTGGCTACTATTACCGGAGAAGTACATATACCTTTGATTCTGATGGGTTACCTGAATCCCATCATGCAATATGGGTTTGAAGATTTCTGCCGTGATTGCCGGACAACAGGTATTTCAGGAATCATAATTCCCGATTTGCCGTTCGATGAATACGTGAATACCTACAAACCCGTCGCCGATATTTACGATTTAAGAATGATTATGCTGATTACTCCCGAAACTTCCGAAGAACGTATCCGGCTGATCGATACTTATACGGAAGGTTTTATATATATGGTTTCTTCTGCCGCGATTACGGGCGCACAAAAAAGTTTTGACGAAAAGAAACAGGTTTATTTTCGCCGAATCAACAACATGAGTTTACGCAATCCGCGTTTGATTGGATTTGGAATATCCAACAAAGAAACTTTGACGGCGGCTTTCGACAACGCTTCGGGCGCTATTATCGGCAGTAAATTTATCAGTTTGTTGAGGGAAGAAAAAAGTCCGGAAAAAGCAGTTTTGGAGTTGTTGCGCGTGTTATCCGAATAAAGAATGGTGGGTAAAATTGTTATTAAAGAGTGGAATGAAATCTTGTTATAATATTAGAAAGAAAGCCTTATGAAACAGTTAGATATACATATAGTTCATACAATAGAAGACCTGCAAAAAGCTCTTTGTGTGAGAAGTATTGTATTTATTGAAGGACAGCATTGCCCTTATTCAGTGGAGTGTGACGGGCTCGATTTTTCCGCTATTCATTTTTTAGGAACAATCGGCGAAGAACCTGTCGCTGCTGCGAGAATCCGTTTGTTTAAAGATTATGTCAAAATAGAACGGGTAGCAGTGAGAAAAGAATACCGGGGGAAAGGATTCGGAAAAGATTTATTTGCCTTTATCCTCAATCATATAGCCGAAACAGGATATAAAAAAGCGGTTCTTCATGCACAAGCGTATCTGTTAAGATTCTACGAAGATTTTGGTTTCGTAAAACAGGGAGAATTGTTTTTGGAAGCAAACATCGAGCATTATCACATGGAAAAAGAACTCAGCTAATAAGAACTTGTCGGGGCAACTCAAAAGATAAAATAAATATGACGGCAACAGACAAAATTCAATTGACAGAAGAAAAGGAAACTCTGTTTATTCCTCTTTACGGGAAAGCTTTAGATTATCGTTCAAAAAATTCTATTTTAAATGACAGCACTGCAAATGATATAGTTGAGAAAATTGGCATTGACTTTACAAAACATAAAAGAGCTGGAAGTGAGGTATCCGCTGTTCGTGCAAAACAATATGATGAATGGACGAAAGATTTTATTACAAAAAATAAAAATGCGGTAGTAGTTCATTTGGGTTGTGGATTAGATGCCAGAATAACAAGAACACAACCTCCAGCTTCAATAGCTTGGTTTGACGTTGATTATCCTGAAGTTATTAGTTTGCGTAAACAATTTTATTCGGAAACGGATGAATACAAAATGATAGCAAGTTCTATAACTGCTCAGAATTGGCTTGAAACAATTCCCAATGATAGATCTGCATTAATAATAGCGGAAGGTGTATTTGAATACTTATCGGAAGAAGAAGTAAAAACGCTTCTCCGGCGCTTGACAAATTATTTTTCTCATGGACAAATCGCTTTTGATGCAATGAATCCTTCATCTGTCAACTTAAAACAAGAACAACTAAAAAAAGCGACAGGAGCTACCATTAGGTGGACAGTTGATGATATAAGCGAAGTGGATGAATTAAATTCCAAACTAAAAAGAATTGAGATAGTACCTCTTTTCAAGTCGATTTTTATAGAACAACTCCCTTTCGGGTTTCGTTTTATTCTTGGTTTGTTGGCTTTTCTTCCAAAATACAAAAACGGAATGCGATTGTTGCGTTATAACTTTTAAAATGAATAATAAACAGCGTTTAGGATAAAAATGAATAATAGCGTTGTCCAATGAAAATTTTTTACGTAAATTTGCCATTTCTATTTAATTTTTAAATATATAATACTATGATTTCACGAAGAACATTTTTGAAGACGGGAGGATTGGCTACGGCCGGGCTCGCCTTCACCGGCATGAATGCAGTAAATGCCATGACCGCAAAAAGCGCCGCCCGCGTTGTTGGGGCAAACCGGAAAGTTAACCTTGCCTGTATAGGAATCGGAAACCGCGGTGCAGAGATTATCCCTGAATTTGATAAAACCGGGTTGGCGAATATCGTAGCGCTTTGCGACGTGGACTTGGGAGCTCCTCACACACAAGCTATGTTGGCCAAATTTCCCGATGCAAAACGGTTTAAAGATTTCCGGGAAATGTTTGATAAAATGGGAAATCAAATCGACGCAGTGAGCGCCGCAATTCCCGATTTTTCACATTTTCCCGTTGCTATGTTAGCCATGTCTTTGGGAAAACACATTTACGTGGAAAAACCGATGGCACGTACTTTTCACGAAGGCGAATTAATGATTCAGGCAGCTAAAAGGCACAAAGATGTAGTCACCCAAGTAGGAAATCAAGGACATTCGGAAGGTAACTATTTCCAGTTTAAAGCATGGCAAGACGCGGGAATCATCAAAGATGTAACCGCAGTTACCGCTCACATGAATGGAGATCGCCGCTGGCATCCCTACGATCCGAATATTTATAGATTTCCTGAGGCTCAACCCATTCCTTCAACTTTGGATTGGGATCTTTGGTTGACAACGCGGATGTTTCACGATTACAATGAAAAGTTTCATCCCGGAAACTGGCGCGGCTGGTATGATTTTGGCATGGGCGCTTTGGGCGATTGGGGAGCGCATATTCTCGATACTGTTCATGAATTTTTGGATTTGGGTTTGCCTTATGAAGTAGAGTCTTTAAGAGCAGACGGACACAACGAATTTTTCTTCCCGAAAGCCTCGACCATTCTTTTCCGCTTCCCCGCGCGAGGCGACATGCCTCCTGTCGATATCACTTGGTATGACGGCGTGAACAATATTCCGCAGGTGCCGGCAGGATATGGAACTTCAAATATAGATCCGAATATTCCATCTGTAGCCGGAGGAAAATTGCAACCTACCAAATTGAATCCGGGTAAAATTATTTATAGTAAAGAATTGACTTTCAAAGGTGGTTCGCACGGCAGTACGCTTACGATTATTCCCGAAGAGAAAGCCAAAGCAATGGAATCCCAATTGCCTCCTGTTCCGAAAAGTCCTTCCAACCACTTCGCAAACTTCTTACTGGCTTGTATGGGCGAAGAAAAGACACGTTCTCCTTTTGAAATTACCGGCGTTCTCTGCCAGGTATTTTCACTCGGAGTGATGGCTCAATGGTTGAATACAAAATTCCAATTCGACCGGGATACAAAAAGAGTTACAAACAACGCGTTTGCAGATGCTATGTTAACGCAAATACCCCCACGTAGAGGATGGGACGAATATTTTACATTATGAGAAAAATTTTTTTATTAACAGTCATATTGATGAGTAGTATTTGTTTGGCGCAAAAAGTATTTTCCCAAGACAATACCTTATCGCAAAAAGAGATTGAAGATGGTTGGAAATTGCTGTGGGATGGAAAAACGACCGACGGATGGCGAGGCGCCAAGATTGCAACATTTCCAACAAAAGGCTGGGATATTCAAAACGGCATTTTGCGCGTAGAACCGGGAAATGGCGGTGAATCAACTAATGGCGGCGATATTGTTACCACAAGGACGTACAGGAATTTCATACTGAAAGCCGATTTCAAGATTACCAAAAGCGCTAACAGCGGCATCAAGTATTTCGTTGACCCTGACATGAATAAAGGCGAAGGTTCGGCTATCGGCTGCGAATATCAAATACTTGACGACAAAAATCATCCCGATGCAAAATTAGGAGTGAAGGGAAATCGGCAGTTGGGTTCGCTTTATGATTTGATTCCGCCCAACCGGACGGATCCGAACTACCGGTTTGATGAAACGGGATTTAATACGGCCATGATTATTGTCAACGGCAATCGCGTTCAACATTATCTCAATGGAGTGAAAATTCTTGAATATGTGAGAAATACACAAGGATTTAATGCTTTGGTCGCATACAGTAAATATGCTAACTGGCTAAATTTTGGAAATGCTGCCGAAGGAAATATTCTTTTGCAGGATCATGGTAGCGAAGTGTTTTTCAAGAATATCAAAATCAAGGAAATAAAAGAAACATTACTGCCCCCGGAAACCGGAGAAAAATTCAAATTGGGAATGGCAGGTTATTCTTTCTTAAAATTTAATTTAGATACAACTCTTAAAGAGATGCAGAATTTGGATATTCATTATCTTTGCATCAAAGATTTTCACTTGCCGCTGAACAGTACGGATGCACAGATTGCAGATTTCAAAGCCAAATTGGCCGCGAAAGATATAACGGGTTATGCAGTTGGGCCGATTTACATGAGAAGTGAAAAGGAAGTTGATGATGCTTTTGCGTACGCAAAAAAGGTGGGAGTGGAATTGATTGTTGGCGTGCCTAATATTGAGCTGCTTCCATACGTGGATAAAAAAGTAAAAGAATACGGATTTAATTTTGCAATTCACCTGCACGGTCCTGATCAGACTACCTATCAAGATGCCAGTCAAGTTTGGGAACAGGTAAAAAATCTTGATCCGAGAATTGGCATGTGCCTTGACATCGGGCATGATTACAGAAACGGCAAAGATCCGATTGCCGATTTGCAAAAATATTCTTCGCGCGTATTTGACATTCATTTGAAAAATGTTACCGGCGATACGAAAGCCGGACGTTCGGTAGAAGTCGGCAGAGGACTGATCGATATTCCCGCATTTATCAATATGGTGCGCGCAGTAGGCTATTCAGGTGTAATCAGTTTGGAATACGAACGCTACAAGGATGATCCGTTTGTTGGAATCGGGGAATCCATTGGTTATTTCAGGGCGGCTCTTGAGTTGACGAAATAAGATTTTCCGTCATTGCGAGGGGAAAAATCGTTCTTCCTCGCAATGACGAAAAACCATATTAATTTTTCGCCCAGCGTTTTAATGTCGGGAAAAACAATTTCATTTCAGCAATTGCTCCTTCTTTCGTGAATTGTGTCCCGGAATCTTTGTTAAATTCATCGAGAAACTGTACACAGTGCTCAATCATTTCATCCATGCTTACGTCTTGAGTGAACGCTCCGTCTTTATAACAATACACACAATAATCTTCATTGACTGTTTGGTCTTTGTTCGTTCCGAATAAAGCGGGATCTGTCAATGGCATTCCACAACTTTGGCAAAATTTCTGTTCCATAATTTTTACTTTTTTATCAAATAATTCTCGTAATTTTTTTCTCTAAGTATGAATCAAAAATTACTTTCTAAATATCGTATAATAAATTTTCTATTTTTGAATTTGAAGATTGGAATTAACCTGTATTATTTGTCCTTTAACGGTTTCCATAGAAACATGCTTTTCCCCCTTCCGAAGATTCAGTTTTTCGCCGAGAGTTGATTCGATTCTTGCTTCTACCAATTGCCCATCTTTCCATGAAATATCGACAATAAACCCGCCTCTTGCACGCAATCCTTTCACCGAGCCACTTTCAGCCATTGCTTGGGGCAAAGAAGGAAGCAATTCTATTTCGTATGAACCGTCTTTGTTCTGCAAGTGACTTTGCAGCAGCATTTCGGCAATAGCGGCTGTTGCACCAAAATTTCCATCAATCTGGAAAGGTGGATGAACGTCAAACAAATTGGGTAATGTTTTCTGGCTTAATAAAACCGACAATAATTTAAATGCGTGATCTCCGTCGTGCAACCGGTTCCACATATTTATTTTCCAAGCCAAACTCCAGCCTGTGCCGCCATCGCCGCGAGCTTCCAAAGTTTTACGAGCAGCTTCGGCTAATTTCGGCGTTCCAACTACCGTGATTTGATTTCCCGGATGTAAACCAAACAAATGAGATGTGTGACGATGATGCGGATCTACTTCTTTATAATCCATAGCCCATTCCATAATACGTCCGGTAGTTTTACTAATTTTAATATCCGGTAATCTTTTCAACGTTTTCTCACATTCCGTAAGAAATTTAGTGTCCATTTTCAGTATATGTTCCGCTTGAATACAATTAGTCAGTAAATTATGGATAATTTCCAAATCCATCGTAGCGCCGTATGTAAACACCGATTTTTCCCCGTTAGGTAGGAAGAAAGAGTTCTCCGGTGAATACGAAGGATTAGTAACTAATTTCCCGGCATAAGCGGTACCGGCAGGAGCTTCAACAAGAAAATCCATGATAAAACGAGCTGCGCCTTTCATTACCGGATAAGCTCGTTCTGCCAGAAAAGCCTTATCTCCCGTAAAAGCATAATGTTCCCAAAAATGTTGAGCCAACCAAGCTGCGCCCATTGGCCATATTCCTTGCGGACCATCAGCAGGTGCGGTAAAACCCCATGCATCGGTTAAATGATGAACAACCCATCCGCGAGCGCCATAAATCACTTTCGCAGTCTGCTCACCCGGCTTAATCATTGCATCCGTCAAATCGAAAAGCGGAATATGCAATTCCGAAAGATTGGTTATTTCAGCAGGCCAATAATTCATTTCTAAATTGATATTGGTGTGATAATCCGCATTCCAAGGTGCATTCATCTGCCAAGCCCACATTCCTTGCAAGTTTGCCGGCATTTCTCCCGGGCGGGAACAACTAATCAAGAGATAGCGGCCATATTGGAAATAAGTTTCTATTAAACCCAAGTCCGGCGTACCGGTTTTGAGAGCTAAAGCCAACCGTTCATCCGTAGGAAGCGCTTCGATTTCAGCCGTTGCTTTTCCAAGATTCAAGTCCACTCTGTTGAAATACGATTGGTGATCGGCAATATGCTCCGATTTTAGTTGCTGATATGGTTTTTGCAGCGCCTTAGCAATTGTCTCAGCACATTGATTTTCAGGATTTTCCGAATAAATGGCAACCCCTTTTGTCAGATTTTTCAGTCCCGGATAGTTGGTAGCGCCGGCAACATATAATGTGAGGGCATCGGCGTCTTTTACCGTCAATATATCAAAATGAGCAAAATCATCACGTTCTACTTTCACCACTCCATTTTCTGCAATAGCCTTTACTTGTGTAGCAAAGCGAACCCCTCTATGATTTTCATCTTTACTCCTTGTGTCAATTTGCCCACTGAGTAACAAAGAATTGGGATCGGCTGGAATGCTCCGGCATGCGGCATCTTTTTCCCGGCGCAAGGTCAAATTAAGATTGATCTTTTTCCCTTTATCAGCAGTTATTTTTACTACAATAACATTGTCAGGCGCCGAAGCGAAATATTCGCGCGTGTAGTTTACGCCATCCGAACTATATTTTGTAGTTGCAATCGCTGTCGAAATATCTAAGTTACGAACGTAATTCTCAGCCTTTAATTGAGGTGTATCAAACCATAATTCACCAAGGGATTGGTATGATTTTACACCTTTAGGAATCCCCATCATTGTTTTTTCAGCTAAACCGACAGCTTCATTGTTCTTATTCTCAAATAAAAGGCGTTGTACCTCCGGCAAAGCTTTCAATCCTTCCGGATTATTCGGGTCTAAGGGATAACCGTCCCAAAGCGTATTTTCATTCAATTGGATTCGCTCGTCGGCTACTCCGCCGAATACCATGGCGCCCAATCGACCGTTTCCGAGCGGAAGCGCTTCTTCCCAAACTTTAGCCGGCTGACGGTACCAAAGTTGATTTATCCCTTCCGGTTGAATCCCTCGAGGTTCGGCTAATTGCGCACGATCTGTCCAGCCTGCGTCGATCCTCGTTTTACGTCGGCTTGCTTCAAGTCCAACAGTTGGAATTACTTTTTGAATTGTACCGTCGGGATTAAATAAAGTTTATCGAAACATATTGAACGCAGATTCCCGCGTCCGGAAATATCGCAGGTATGGTAGAAAAGATACCATTGCCCTTTGTATTCAACCACAGAGCCATGACTGGTATCGGAACTGACCGGA
>Ga0123357_10008189_pt1 | contig 13025 bp, 10 predicted proteins | sample TergutEmb28metaG_FD_89873 | JGI IMG/M metagenome (GOLD analysis project Ga0123357, IMG submission 89873) | Embiratermes neotenicus P4 segment gut microbial communities from Petit-Saut dam, French Guiana - Emb289 P4 | ecosystem: Host-associated > Arthropoda: Insects > Digestive system > Gut ...
AAAGATCAGTTGGACCGATCATGTGAGAAATGAAGAATTATTACTGAGAGTCAAGGAGCAGAGGAATATCCTACATGAAATAAGGAAACGGAAGGCTAGCTGGATTGGTCACATTCTGCGTAGAAACTGCCTTCCACAACGGGTTATTGAAGGAAAGGTAAAAGGAGATATAGAAGTGACAGGAAGACGAGGAAGAAAACGTAGGAAGCTACTGGATGACGTTAAGGAAAGGAGAGGATATTCACATTTGAAGGAGGAAGCTCTAGATCGCACTATGTGGAGAGCTCGATTTGGAAGAGGCTTTGGACCTGTCGTAAGACAGACTACTAAATGAATGTAGGCGTTTTCAGAGAGACGGCCTGATGTATTTCTTCTTTGTTTTTCAGTGGTCTCACTTTGGAATACAGGTGTTTATTCTAAGAGACTCGTGTTTAGGGTTATTCTTATTTATACTCCAAGCACGTTTTCATGTATATTTTTATAAGTTATACGACTCACTTCATGTGATATATTAGAGATGGTTTTGGGTACGTCTCTTCGTAGTAGTGTCTTGTGTTCTAGTGGCCAGCCTGACGATGGCCATATATTAGCCGCAACATATAACAAATTTTGTTTGATAAACAAATCGCTGTGTTTGTACTGAATAAATTGTAATTCTGACTGTACTGAGGGCCCAACGGAGGTGAATTGCCGGAAGATTAATCAGGCCTAACATTACACACATCCTAGATTTCGGAGCGGAAACAGGTAATTTATCGCATTAAAGCCCGTCCCTATTTGACTTCCGGAACTCCTTGTGTAGCAGCCTGGATAGACGCCAGGACCGGTCTCGAATACGGTGCCGAAGATAAAAATTCCTGGCCTTGTTATTTATCAAGCCTCGGTCAAGTATTTGATACCCACTGGCCTTCCTAGACTCTTCTGCATATTCCTGTTCTTTTTCAAAGGCGCTTCGGTCCGTTTCGGGCCGCGGTCACAGCGGTCTCCTTTCTCTGTCTCCTTTCCTTACTGCCGTCTTCCAATTCCGTACCTCGATCAAAACTGTCTTCCTTCCTCCCCCACCTGACTGTAACCTTTCCTGTGGGACTTCTTCCTCTGAAACTTCCTTCCAGTACTTTCTTTCGGAGGGAGAGAGGAAATGTGAGGATCATCCATCCTCACTGTATTGCCAGCGCACTGTAGTCTCTTCAGACGTAAAAACTATTGACAGTGCTACATAATCATAATTTTTTTAAATCAGCCTTCTTAAATTCAATCTATTCTCTTCGGAATAATTATTAGGACCAACCACTTAAATTTCAATGGGAAATTTTTACGAATATCTTTTGCAAAAATGCCTTAATTAAATGACGTTCCTTGATTTATTATCATAGCAAAACTTAATATCATAACAGCTTAAGGCTGATATAAATGGACTGCACTTTGTTCAAATATCTTGATTGCTGGGTTCATCATTACTGTCACACAATCATCGTTCCTCCAGCTGCACACCGCTACCCACTGCTGACGCAGAACATTGCACAGAGCAATCGCTGTTATATTCAGTTAACACACTGCCCGGGCGCGATGAGAACAGGCAGCGATAAACATAAAAACAAGAAAGAAAGAAAGAAAGAGAAAGAAAGAAAATGCCTTCCGCCTATGCAAGAGTCCCTTCAACCAAAGCAGTCTTGCCAACAAGGAAATGAAAGCGTTAGCAATAACTATATGCACAAAGCAGTGCTGCAATCTGAAGGATTTTTTTTCTGGCAATGATGAATAATATAATGTCGAGTCACACATGCTGCTGCTCCTACTCGTAAATACTTGCCAACATACATAACGATTATATGCAATCAGAGTATTAAAACAAATGTCATCAGTTTTACACCTACAGGATTTAACAAGAACGGAACAGAGAACGGAGAATACTGCAAGTTGTGTGGAACAGCAGAGTGACGAATGCTGAAATAAGGCGGAGAACCAACAAGAAGGACTCACAGTTCGAGTGGAAATGGGGAGGCCATGTGGCAAGAATGGACGAACTCGAATGGGCACAGGCTGCATCAGTGTGGGACGTAAGATTACGTAAAAGGAGTCTTGGGCGATCGAAGACCCAATGGGCAGACTCCTTCAAGAGAGCAGCAGGACAGTGGTCAGGAACAGCCAAAAATAGGTGCCAATGGTGAACACACACACACACACATACACAACATTCGTAAAAGCGACATCTATAGGAATAGCTCACCTAGTGATTAAAGCACTGGAGCTCTCCCTGGTTCCACCAGGAGGCCGTTTCCTCATGAGATATGTTAGGCTTATCTATTTATTTATTTATTTACTTATTATATTTATTCAGAAAGCCCTTCCAAAATATTTCAGACGACCATGACCATTTTCAAGGAACGTGTACGTGAAATATGAAAAGTACTATTAACTAATTTGAACAACGTAATTTTAGTCTCGATAGAATATTGTATGTACATTTTAGTACAGCAAACTACCGCTACTCTGTAAAATACGAGTGTGTCTAAAATATGTAACGGCGGGAAGATAACCTACAGTATGTAATGGCTTTAGAAAGGAGAAAAGAAAGAAAACACAGCTTATTTTGAGGTATGGTTCAGAACATTGTTGCGATAGCAGACTGCAACAATACAGCTGTCACAATAGATGATATCTACACTGATTCCGGAACTTGAGACAAGACTGCAAACAACAACATGGCAACCCGCGTCTGTGTGTCTGGGCCGGCCAACTTCGGTCTCTAGGGCTATGTGAGCCTGCATAGAAACAAAAGTGAACTACAAGAAACACGAGTATACATATGTAAAAGCCCATGACAATAGTCCTGCGGGAAGCGACTCCGCGCAGCAGGGCAGATTACTACCAACTACCCGAACCACCGGTACCCTCGTGCTGTACCACACCGCAGAATACCGCGGTGAGGATAACAAAGAATGAAATTTCTGAAATGAACCTACAAACACAGTCCCACTTATTCACGTTCTTTAAATCTTAGTTACGAAAAGCAAAAGAGATATTACAAAGTTTCATTTACCTGTGAATTCGAAATTAATTATAATAAAATCACATGATCATTGTTACACATTTTTCAATTCCGCAAGTCATGCGATTTGCGATATACTAAAAAAACTGAGTTACTGCAGGATTGAAGCCTCTCGAATTTCCCCGTCATAAGGCAGTCTCCGCAACACAATATCTGCACATACGTCAGGCATATTTTTCCTGTTGTTCATTGATAAATCTCCATTGCTGTGTTTCGCACCTTCAATCAATATATGAGCTAACTCCAATTATCGTTCTCTTTGGTAATCCTTTACATTGATATTGTAATTTTCTGTCCTGGCAAACATGACCCTTTGCAAGGAGCCAATTTTACATAATTATTCCATCAAATTCCGTCCTCTAAAAAAAAAAACCACACACATACGAAAGGCAACCCCCGTGCTAATCAATCTAGTAACACTGACTCACTTTCGCTTCCTAGCACAAGAGCGTAGCTTTTACGAAGTGTACTCTATGGAGATCCTATCGAACACCTTCTGCTCCTCTTTCTCTGAACCTAATTTAATTTCTTCAGCCAGATTTCATTCCGTGGTGACGCTTATAGGGTTAGTATTTTCCAGAATTCTAACCCATAAATTTTGAAAGCAATTTTGGAATGAATCAAGGATTAAGAGAAAACGGCAGAAAATTCGTAACGAGGTATCGATTATTCTAAACGAACGCAGCTAAGTGCAATAAATGAGAACCTGTGAGGGCTGATGGCACCGTCAGTCGAGTTTCGGGAAGCACTGTGCTTTGGAAAATATACTGAATATTTTATACTAAATAAATGTACTAAACATTAACTTTAAACACGAAAATATATTTTTTCTGCTGCTTTATCCGGGTGTGGAACACCATCGCTCACACTGAGGGAGGAACGTAGGCTGAGGGTATTCGAAAATAGGGTGCTAAGAGGCACGAGGTGACAAGGAAGTGGAGAAAACTACGTAACGGAGAGTTTAATTATGTGTACTCCTCAACAAATACTGTTCGGGTGATCAGATCGAGAAGAATGAGATGGACGGCGCATGTATCATGTTTGGGGAGATTATAGATGCAAACAGGATTTTGGTGTGGAGGCCTGAGGGAAGGAGTCAACTTGTAAGACCCAGGCTTAGATGGGAAGATAATATTAAAATGCATCATGAAGAAGTGGGATGCGGGCATGGATTGGATTGATCTGCCTTCGAATAGGGACAGATGGCGGGCCCTTGCGAATGCAGTAATGAACTCTCGTGTTTCATAAAATGCGGGAAATTTCTTAACTATAAAATAATCTGTTAGCTTCTCAAGAAAGAATCTGTTTCACGGAGTTTAGTTAAGTTAGTTAGTTAAGTATTATATTATTTCCTCACAATCTGAGTGTAATGGTGATGATAATAATAATAATAATCTGTGTTAAAGAACTCACATAATCAACTACACAACACTATGACAGAACCATAATAACTGATTGAACTGTACGTAACAATAGTCTTGACACAACTATTAATATATCACATTTAATAGGTGTACCAATTCCTGACAGTCGTTACCTCCACAGCACCATCACCCCAAAGCTTCAGAAATATAAAGACTGAAATAATAGCTAACAACTTTATAGAAACTAAGCGCGGTCTATTGAACACCATCAGTGTTATCCGCAAGGGGTTTATTGCGAACAAGGCTGGAAAAGTAAGCTTAACGTAATATTAAGGGGCTTTTGCAAGATAATTGCTGCCGTGGAAAAGCAATAAGTATTACATATTCCTAGTGTCTGTCTGTATCCTTAGTTTTTCGGCATGCAAAGCGCATGCGATTCTGGCTCTACCATATATTTTTTTTTCACATTATCTTATAAAAGCAGGATTTTCGGAACATGCTATAGAAATAAAAAGCGTGTTTTTATTTCTATAAAAATTTTGTCTGAAACACTTCTCACTCCAGTAAAAACGAGGCGAGATTATTATTACACATGTACATTGGTCTTCATGTACAGTACACTTTATTGTCAGATTTCAATGAAACTTGAACGTTCTCGACAGATTTTCGAAAGATACTCAAATATCAAATTTCATGAATATCTAGCGCAGTGGTAGCCGACCCAGTCTTCGCCGTGGTCTACACAATCTCGTGCAGGAAGAAGCAATACTTAATACATGTTCGGTAACTCGAAACCTTTTAGCTGAATGATGAATAATAAGTGCTTCTTCAGTGACTAGTACTCTTTGAAAACCCGCTAAATCGCTATTACTTAACAATGATGATGATGATGATGATAATAATAATAATAATAAATGTCTTGGTTCGGTCTTCTGTGTGTTTTTTCATTCACTACGCTGCGTACCATTCGATACGTAATAGTGTCCCTTATATTCTAATATTGTTAGAACGACAAGCTGTCCTTTCCTCAGTACAAGAATGTCACAAAATTCTATGATCTTGTCAACTGTCCGTGCACGAGTGTTGGTCCCCTTAGAAGGTTTTTCACGCCCGCGAGAATGTTAAAATATTCATATTTTTTAAATGGTCACATACAGCCGCAAATCACATGGTGATTTCCTTTCTGTAAGCCGAATCTGTCCAGCGGCCCGGGATTTCAAAAGGTTCAGATTGCGTTCAAAGGTTACTTGATTGACAGATTCGGGTGCGAATAGCGACGACTTTGTGTGGACATTACTTATCATTCATAAGGTGCCATTTATGCGACAACGTGTACCAAACCAGCGCTTCGAAACGTTTCTTCCTATACAAACACAAGCTGCAGAATTTATTGCAATTCGCGCCCAGGGTCACACAGCGTCCGGCTTACCCCTTCAAAACTCGGCGGTCGTTACGCGTACCACACAACCCTTTGTTTTGTCTACAGAGTGTACTGATATGGCTCGTACGATCCGCGCAATAACTAGCCACTCCGGCCCTAAACAGGAGCTGAATCTTAAAATGCGACTACTTTTCATTCAGTTTTAATTTTAAACTGGCACTGGCTTTGGCGGTTATTCACCGGCTTCTGATCGTAGACTCGGATTCGATCCCGGGGCTTTTAATGTGAGACATGTGTTGAACAAATTACACTGTGACACGTCCTTTCCTTCCCTCTCTCCATCTTTGTGCCTCTGTTTTCACTTGTCATTATCATTCCACTTGCACCCCATACTCATTTTAATTTACATATCAATCTTAAGAGAATGACAAAAGGCCAAGAGATGGGAAGTTTTCAAAAGCAGTTATCGTCCATAAAACGTGGAGAATTGGATATAAAAGTACACTCACATACAGTTCTGCTTCAAAGGCTCAAATTATAGTTTTCTGTTATATGCCAACCATTAAGACATACTGAACACTCCTACTCTATGTTTAACATTAGTGGCAGTTCACGAAAAAAAACACATCTCCCAGTTTGTTCATTAAACTTTGATAAAAAGGTTAAATAAATTCAACCAGCATTTGAAACTATCCTTCTCCCCCCAAACAAACTTGCATCATTAAACGTAGCTGAAAGTTCCTGCACGTTACGAGTTCAGTGTAAGTGGAATGATATAGAATTCGTAACGTGAATTACATGTCATGACTTTTAATTGAATTATCCATACTAACGACAGGAAACTCGACTCGCAATCCCTACATGAACTTTCGTGCTGTATAGTTTCCCTTCGCTAGAACATTAACAGATATCAGGCAAGCAAAAGTCATGTGCCTGCGACGGACGGTCTCACAAGAAACAGTTTTTGTATGTGAGTATGTGCGTGTCACTTGGACATACCGGAATTGGTCTAGACAACCAGCTATTTATGACTTGCTTGTTTCCACTTCCTCACGATGATATCAGTTAAAATCACTAAATTATAGATTGTGCTGACGAGGTTTACTTTGCTACATGGATACGAACTTTTCGGAGGTACCAAAGTCTTCAATTCCAGGGTAGAAAAGTTTATTTTACGATGAAACTGGGGGCGGTAGTTTCCTCCGAAACGTCTCTCGGTGCAGAAACAAAACCACCACACACGACCCACATTAACAATGTAGTCCCACGAAATCTCAAAATCACTCACGGCATAGAACAGCATTAAAGGCATAAATAGGCACATTATACGTCATACTAACTCGTTTGACACACAGAACAAATGTAAAAATGTTACAGTCTCTTGGTGTTCAATAAAAATTTCAAACACACTGGGCACTGAAGCCTGAACCTCTAAATTAAGAGCACATAGTCTCAGTTATGCGAACCTCGGCGATTAATGAGGCAACTGCGTTATAACGCAGCCATAAACATGGGCAGATATTTATACCCGATATTTCAGAAAACAAGGTTTTATATATTGCTGCCTCTTTTACTTTCAATCTACTTTCCATTACGCCCTTTTTTGTTGAAACTCTTCACTCAGCTCTGTGAGCTTTTATTTCTAGTTGTCTCATACAAATAATACAGTCTTTCCTTTCTAACAGCATTCATACGCTCTAGCTAAATGAATTAACAATTATGTATATGATTTTCACCTCTTAATATCCTTCCCCTGAATTAAAACTCATATATTCAAGTTTTAATGCAAACAAATAACAATACAATACAATACTACAACATACCCAACTATACACGGCTACACACATACACCAAAAAAGCCCCAACTTATCAAACCGCACACTAACCCAGAAAAGACAACACGGCTAATATCCACGTCTTCTCTTGTTGCAGCTAAAACCCATATGCAGTAACACGTGGTCTTTTCTCCTGATGATGGGCATAAAGATGCCCGAAACATATCGAGACAGTAGTCAATAATCAACATCTGGAATTGACAATAAATCATTTATATTGTTGCATCTTGTTGGTATTCTTTCTTCACGCTTTAATGCAATGTTTGTAGCCCAGAACACTCCCCTTACTTTCTTCCACACAATTTAAGGCACATGTACTTGTACGTTATTTGTCATATAAGCAGAACATTACTAACTTGTGAACCCGCAGGACGGGCAAATACATTTGAACCTTTGTCGGAACTGAGGTCAGTCCTCGGACCAAAGGCACTCGATTTTTTTTAGAGGACATCCCGTTGTGTTAAAGAATTGAATGACATTAATACATTTTTTTCAGTCAAACACAACAATATTTTATTATTTAACTAATTGGCGACAAGTTTCGGTCATTAGACCATCATCAGGTCATCTTTACATAAAATTTAAAACAGGCTACATGTAGTGCACATTAAATTCAATGTCTATGGAATCCCATACAAATTACACTGTTAAAATTCTATTAAAAACTTTCAATTATATTTTCTGTGATATATTAGTAGTAGTGTGAAGATCTGAAATGAAATTGAAGTTAGAAGTGATACATAATAACATAACGTTTAGAGTGCACTGTGTTAAAATTAAGAAGTGGAGTTTTACGTACCCGTTTCAAAGATGTTCACAACGACTGAGGATAGCAATGTTCTCTCAAGAGAGTATATTTTTTGAATAAGCTACTACGCTGAGTGACTTCAGGCTTCCACCGCGAAGTAAATAAGAACTGCCCTCTTCTGACTTATCACGCAGCGAGTAGTGGAAATTTATTACTGACGTTTCGGGACAAACTACCGTCCCCATCTTCAAGTGTCAAGAATTTTTTAATTCTTGACCCTTCCGAACCCTTTAAGATGGGAGCGATAATTTGTCCCGAAACGTCGTTAAGAAATTACCACTAATCGCCGCGAAATAACACAGAAGAGCGCAGTTCTCAAGCTACTACGCCGTCTGGCCTTTTAACAGGTGAGCTTAGCAGCTGCCACGCCGCACCGAGTTGAACTAGCAGTTAACGTGGTAACTGCTATAAATAATTCCTATTATTTATAAGAATCTTACAAAATTATCTGTGGGGAAAATGTCAAAGACATTTAATTTTACAATCTGTTGTACACACGCTGAGCACTGAGTTGTCCAACTCTATAATGAAACTGAATTTCAATAAATTTAGTGTACTATTAACTCTTCTGATAATGTATATGAGTGGTTTCACTTATACAGTTCACTTATATCTGCCGCGCACGTCGTCACTTCCTTGACAAAATCAATTAAATCGTCGGTGTCGACTTCTTTGTTGGAGGCTTGGCAGCCACAAAACTGACGGTTGGCTTAGGTATATTTAAGTTATTACTTTTAAAAACAACCTTCTTTTCAGCCACAGAGGACCAAACTCTTTGTAACTGTAGAGAGCCACTGACAAAATCTAGTGCTGAACTTTGTCCTTCGTCTATTTTTTTTAAAAACACGACGTTTCGGAAGCTGGCTCTTCTTCCTTCTTCAGACAAGAAGCATCTAACCTGGTTGACCCCTTAGGTGGAGCTGCTCTCAGTCACAGAACATCATAACAACACTCAAATTCTTAATATGTGCGCATGAGAACAGATCAAGTCCACGGGTAGTAGCAGGAAAGTAGCTGTAGAAAAACTAAAAGCAATCACAAGACTCAGAAAATAAATCTTAACACATTCCACAAATTAAAATCATACAAAGAGCCATGAACTCAGACCATAGACACAATATAAAGAACAATAACACACGCATTTAAAATTCCTAACACCTCTAACACCATCAGAGGAGGAAATTTTCCATCTTCATAGGTTCAGACATATTATTTAGATAATTCCTTACTGATCAAACGAGATCAGATGGGCGAAATTTCAGGGCTGGGTCCACTGATGAGATTTTATATACATAACATGTAGGCGCTGCCTTTCATTTTCTATATCCTGAATTTGTTTCTGTCTCTAAAAACTTGGCTTTCTTCCAGACTATACGACGATTCTCTTCAAATGCATGCTGCACTAGTCTGGATCTTTCCAGAGTATCTTCCTCTAAGTTTTGTTTTGTTAAATGAGTCTGTTTTGCTTGTGATTGTATCAGTGAGTCCCACACCATGGACAAAGCCCTATAACGTTGTAAAAAGCCAATCCGAGTTGCTCATGAAGCTGATTCTTTTAAGGAAACTAAAACCGTCTAATATGCAAGATTTATGTCAATGTTATGAAGAGGCTGCTGCTTTCATCTTTGCTGCTGAAGATGGATCCATCCGGGTCCTCCAAAATGTTGTTCTACCACACCGCCAAGACGTAACATCCCATAACATATCGTAACACAGCCTGTTCGGCGTAGAAGTGTAATTACTCATGAATTTTCTGCTGTATAAAGTTCAACTCTCTATTTTCTGCAGAAGTGAATTCGTCTGAATTCGGTGTAGGTATTTTATACAGTATAACAGCCCATTGTTTGCAGGAGTGTATCAGTCCGACTGTATTTAGAGTTTTATAGGGTTTAACCTCACTTTCATTGAATAAGTAACACCATCCGACCGTTGTCTAACTTAGAGGGCTTAACAGACATTTCTTTGTATACTTAATGCCATTAGACTGCCTTTTTAAAATTTCAGAGAAGTTGACGGCCCTATACGTAATGCCATCCGACCGCCTGTACAATTTTAGAGAGTTCCACAGGCCATAATTTATGGTTGTATTGTTATTCCACTGTCTTTGCAGCTTCAAAGATTTTAAAGCCCATTTTTATAAATATGCTGTCATTCAACTGTCTTTACAATGTTAGAGAGTTCCACAGGCCATATTTATAGTTGTATTGTCGTCCAACTGTCCTTACAGCTTCTGAGATTTTAACAGCCCATTTTTGTAAACGTGCTGTCGTGTAACTGTCTTTAATTTTACAGAGAATTCCACAGGCCATACGTTATAGTTGTGCTGTCATCCAACTGTCTTTACAACCGTAGAATGTTTCCCAACCCTCAGTAATCATCAAACTCTCTATGTAGTTTACATAGAGGTATAGCCCATTCGTTTTAAGCATGTTTTCATAGAACTTTTTTCACAATTCAGGAGATTTTAACAGCTATTTTTTGCGGAAGTTTAGTCTTCCAAATGTCTATAATTTTAGGCACAATATCATCACACAATCTGCAGAATTGTACTCATTTCTCCATGAAGCTACAGACATAAAGGAGAGTCGATCAAACAATAAGTCTGCAACATAAATATTGGTTGCTTCTCATTACGTCTCATAAGAACAGTTCAGTTTAAACCATCTCCCTTCTGGGGTATTTTTCATCGTTGATTGGTAATTAGTTACCAACGTTTCGGGACCAACTCTTTGTCCATCTTCAAGGGTCATGCATTCACCTCGAACCAGAATATTGGCCTCTTACTAATAACAGTTCACAATTAATACTACTGTTTCTTCACTACATTCTACACTGCCCGCCCCTACGTGAAGCATTTATCTTATTACGGATGGAGCTTTTCGAGTCCCTGTTCATGGAACTACTATCGTGTCAAAACTATTTCCGAATTGCAATCGTGTTTGAATTCGTGGCCGCAAAGATTTAAATCTCTGCCAACGGATGATAAATGCTCGGAGACCTACCAGGCCAATATGAGGGACATTCAAAGGTTCCTTAGTTGCGGAACTATATACCAGGCAAACTTATTTCCTCGAACAAGCCTTGCAGAACTTCGCGTTTTCAGAGCCAAGAGAAGACGCGTGTTTTCTATCGACATCTTGCAACTGCCCAGATGAAGCAGAACTTGGCAGACAGGATGCGAGTGCGGGAACGTTTCTTGTCTGGTAGTACTTATCTGACCCGGATCCATCTTTTACTGAAGCCACTCTGTGATATGAACCAGAGCACTCTGCTCTTTGTTGGTCTTGCTCGAAGTTCTGACGTACTAACCATACTTGTTTGCTTACTCCATGGAGCAGAGTCCTTCTTGAGAAGCTGACCGGTTCTCAGCTAGTCAAGAAATTCTCCGCATTTCATGGAACCCGAAAGTTCATTTTTACAAGTGCCCGCCATCTGTCCCTATCCTGAGCCAGCTAGATCCAGTCTATGACCCCATATCGCAATTCCTGAAGAACCATCATACTATTATCTTCCCATCTACGCCTGGATCTTCCAAGTAGCCTCTTTGTCTCAGGTTTCCCCACCAAAATCCTGTATACACCTTTCCTCTCCCCCATACGTGCCACACGTCCCGCCAATCTCACTCGTCTCTATCTGATCACCCGAAAAATATTCGGTGAGGAGTACAGATCATTAAGGTCTACTCCACTCATCTGTCACCTCTTGCCTCCTTCTCGGCACCCTTCTGCTCAGTACACTATTCTGAAACACCCTCAGCCTATGTTCCTTCCTCAATATAAGCGACCAAGATTCACATTCACACAAAACAACGGGAAAGATTATTGACATCCTACCTACACACATCACAATCACTATCAATTCGTAGCCTTCCCATGAGCAATAAACCAGCTCAGATATGCATCATGTCAGAAATCAAAATTTACAAGAAGTGCAGAACTATTTAAATAATTGTTATTAACGTGATGTACAGCAATGCAGTTGGCATATTGTACAAATAGTTTTATTGTTGTTTGTGTTGTGGAAATCAATAACCCTTTGGCGCGTGAAGGGCAAGAAAGGAATAAATTACGTGCATATCTTAAGAAATGTATTCAAAAAATGTTACGCATTGCTTTACGAAAGAATACCGAATTCGGGAAATGTCTGCTTCTGAAAAATTAAAATGTGACACAGTAAGGGAAGAAGACTCCTTGAAAACAGCGTGTAGACAGGATACAGGATTATATTGGTCAAACTTATGAATTTCAGATTATGAACAAGAAAGTTAAGACCCGGAAGTATGACTAAATCAGTTTTAAAACATCTACTATGGGAAAGGGCCTTATCGTCAAGCTGAGTCACGCACAGAAGCAAAAACAATACCTAACATACATACATACATACATACATAATATACATACATACATACATGCATAATATACATACACACATACATACATACATACATACATACATACATACATACATACGTGGGTGGATCCAAAATTTTCCGGACTGACGCTGTAAAAACCATAAAACTCACCATAAGGCCTATAGGCCGCCGTCACCCTCGAAGTAGTTCCCTCCCACATGTAGACACCGGTCCCAC
>Ga0123357_10008191_pt1 | contig 13024 bp, 13 predicted proteins | sample TergutEmb28metaG_FD_89873 | JGI IMG/M metagenome (GOLD analysis project Ga0123357, IMG submission 89873) | Embiratermes neotenicus P4 segment gut microbial communities from Petit-Saut dam, French Guiana - Emb289 P4 | ecosystem: Host-associated > Arthropoda: Insects > Digestive system > Gut ...
AGGCAAAAAAGAGATTGCCACGAAAGCAAAAGAGCTGGGCTATGACGCTATACACGATACCGTTCACGAGATGTGCAAGGACGAAGCGCGGCACGGCAGGGCGTTCCAGGGGCTTTTGGACCGCTATTTCTAAACGCGCGGAACGAACCGCGCCCCACGCGGGCAGGTTGAAAATCCGTTTTGCGGTAATCAGTAAATAGAGCAAAAAAGGCAAAACACCCGGAAGGGTGTTTTGTTTCAGTATATATGATTTGTTTGCGCTGGTTCTAAAATGTTATATACTGATTTTCCAGGAGCGAAAGGTTGAATGGCTGGAAAAAAGAGCGCGGAAACCGTGAAAACAGGCGGAAATATACTCAAAGAGTTGTCTGCGTCTGTTGAGAATGGAAAAACGCAAGATGTTATTGCGCTACTGGCAGTGGGGCTTTCATCCGGATTTACAGCTGAAGAATTGCTCTATGACGGAATGATTCGCGGGATGATTGACATTGGAGTCAGATTTAAAAACCATGAAGTATTTGTGCCGGAAGTGTTGATTGCAGCCCGCTCACTAAAGAAAGGCGCTGAAATATTACGCCCGGCGCTTATCGGTGAAGGCGTGAAGCCAATCGGCAGCGTTGTGATCGCGACCGTTGCGGGGGATCTGCATGATATAGGAAAGAATTTGGTTTGTATGATGCTGGAAGGCGTCGGATTCAAAGTTTACGATCTCGGAGTTGATGTTTCGAATGATGCAATCCTTGAAGCAATAAAAAAATACAACCCGGATATATTAGCTCTGTCAGCCTTGCTTAATACAACGCTCAAACAAATGCGCGCCAGTATTGAATACATAAAGGATAATGGTTTTCGCGACAAAATAAAAATACTTGTTGGGGGCGCCCCATTGGATGAAGCTTTTGCAATGAAAATTGGAGCGGACGCTTATGCGAAAGACGCCGTTTCGGCTGCTGACACAGCCAAGGAATTACTGCATAGATTGTGAATACAAAAATTCAACTGATGACGAATAGCAACAGCTATTTATTTGGAGGATTTTAATTAACAAATGTTGAACAAACAGGAAAAATATCAAGAACGGTTGACTCGCGTTGAAACCGCTATTGCACTGAAGGAACCGGATCGTCTTCCGGTTGTGCCTTGGGTAGACGGGTTGCCGTATTTTCTTTATCCGGAATCTAACGCATCGCATAAGACAGCATTATATGATGTCGAAAAAGCAATGGAGGCGCATATACGCTATCACTTGGAGTTTGAACCGGATTGCAATACGACAAATACCACGCCGCTTTCAGGACGAGCGGCGGATTTTCTTCATCCAACAATGATGGAGTGGCCTGGCCGCGTTGGTTCTCCCCTTGGCGATGATTCGTTGTATCAAATGTTGGAAATAGAATATCTCAAAGTAGATGAATATGATGAATTGCTCAGGGATTATACCGGGTTTATTCTGCATAAATACCTTCCAAGATCGTTTGCGGGGCTTGTTGGCCTGGAAAAGCTGGATATTGATCCGTCGAGTTGCATCATGGACCGCGCGCTTCGTCCTCTCGCGAAGCCAGAGGTGCAGGAAGCTTTGAAAAAACTGATTCAATATGGTGAAGAGCGGGCTGCGATTGATATAGCCCAAAATAAATATGTTGAAACAATGCAAAATCTTGGATATCCGCCAATTTTTATTGATGACGGAGAAGTGCCATTCGATGTGCTTAGTGATTATTTCAGAGGGACTATGGGAACGCTTTATGACCAAATCGAACGTCCCCAAAAAATACTTGCAGCTTGTGATAAATTTACACAAATCCAGATCGACAAATTTTCACATTCCATATCAGACGTCGCCGACGTTCGGCGCGTGTTTTTCCCAATGCATAAAGGAATGGATTATTTTATCAGTGACGAACAATATAGAGAGCTCTATTGGGCGCCTTACCAAAAGCTTCTTCGTTATCTTGTTGGAATAGGTGTGACGCCTATCATATACACAGAAGGACAATACTTCACTCGATGTGAGTTTATTCGCGAGCAGCTAATGGAATTCCCGCCAGGTTCATGTATGATTCATTTTGAATTTGGCGACTTTGCTGAGCTTAAAAAAATTTTTTCCGGCGTCGCGTGCATTTTCGGAGGAGTATCGCTCCAGTTGCTTGAGTATGGAACAAAGGAAGAAGTACGTGAACGCGTAAAATACCTGGCTGAGAATTGCGCTACCGGCGGAGGATATATTTTGGATGCGAGTGGCACGATTGACCGCGCGAAGCGTGAAAATATCGAAGCGATGTTTGAAGCCGCCCGTTCCCTTTGATGAGGTTAAATGGTCTTTTTAAATATTAAGAGAGCCTCGTTTGTATTGTCGACATGCCAGGCAACTGTGACGTCAGGATGTCCAAACTGATCGGTATCGACGAATCTGATACCGGGCGCATTACGAAAAATGCTTCTTGAGTCAAACATAGTGATACCAAGCGCGGCTTGGATATAGAGGAAACTGGTAAACATTGAAGGGGAATAAACAATATTCGGGCGGAAACCGTGCTTTTTAAATTCATCCATAATGAGTGTATGCCCAATTTCTGAAATATTTGGCTTGAGTATAATAAATGTCTCATCTTCCAATTCCGCAAACCTGATATATTTTTTATCTGCCAGCGGGTGGGATTCATGCATCGCTAAAAAACTTTTCGAGTCCGCAATTTTTTTGTAGTCCAAATACGTGTGTTTTTCCACTTCGTGCTGAGGAGAGAACGCCATGTCAAGTATTCCTTCATATAAGTTTGAAATCAAGTTTGACATATCTTGATATGAAAGATCAATTTCGACTTCCGGGTATTCGCTTGAAAAAGCTTTTAGCAGATTTGGAAATATATCATCAATGCGTATACCATCCAAGACTCCGATTGAGAGTTTTCCTGTAACGCCGTGTTGGATTGTGTTTGCCCGTTCAACGCTGTCTTCGTAGCGTTCATAGAGCTGCAAAAACTCTCTATACAGCAGTTTCGCTGCAGGGGTAAGCCTGAGTTCATGCCCTATGCGTATAAAGAGCTGTATGTTTAATTCTTTTTCGATTGAGTTGATTTGTCTGCTCAGAGCCGGTTGAGTGATGTATAGTTGATCCGCGGCTTTTGAGAAGTTAAGACAACTAGCGGCTGTTATAAAGTATTTTATCTGAAGAAAATCCATAAAAAAAGTATATCATTTTCCATTTGAACCGTGTGGATAAGAAAACAGTATAGGAATATACAGTTTAGTAATTTTACCTGCTTCATACAAGCTGATAAGCTCTTTCCAAGACTTCGATCATTTCTTGAAATATCGCAGTGATAAAGATTTATATTCGGCTATTGCCGGAGTAAATAATAAATCATTTATGAGTTTGAGGTTAGAAGAGAGAACGCCGTTTTACGGCAGAATAGGAGGAATGAAGATGAAGCTGATAAAGAAAAAGATGTCGTTCATCCTGGCGCTTGCAATATGCGCGATGATGGTGCTGTCAATGACTGCATGTACAGGCGGCAACAACAGTAGCAATGGAGACAGCGGGAGTCAGCCTGCCACTCCGCCTTCGCAAGATAGCGGGAGCGCAGCTTCCAGCAGTGATAATGGTGTTGGCGGGACAATATCCCTTATGATGTTGAAGACAAATGAGCCTGGTATGACCGCGGTGCTCAGCGATTTCGCCACTGCATATCCTGATGTAACGGTCAGCACGGAATTTATTTCAGACCTTTCCCAATTCGACACGGCGGTACCCACACGTTTTGCGGCGGGAAATTCCACAGATCTCTGCCATCTGATCGCCGGTAAGGGAGGCCCTGTATGCGTAGTCCCGATTGCTGAAACCGGCAAATTGGTTGATTTGTCAGATCAACCGTGGGTTTCGTCTATGTATGAACCCACAAAGGACTTGTTTATGTTGGATGGTAAAGTATACGCCAAAGATTTTGGGTTCTGCCCATTGGCCTGTTTGCAGTATGACAAGGATTTCTTTACGCAAAACAATTTGCAGGTTCCAACTACTTTTGACGAACTTGTTGAGGTCTGTAAGGAAATCAAGGCTCTTGGTAAGGTTCCGATTTCCTGGGCTGCCGGAGAAGTTTTTGTCAACACAAACAACTTTATAGTCATGGGCGGCAATACCGTTGCGTCGAAGGATCCGGATTGGCTCACAAAACGACTGAGCGGAGAAACCAAATTTGCCGGGGATCCCGGTTGGACAGAAGCTTTGACGCAGATGAAAGAACTCATCGATATAGGGGCGTTTGCGCCGGGCGCGGCAGCTATGTCAATGTCTGATATGATTTCAAGTTTTGCCAATGGTGATTCTGAGATGATGTTTACATACGGCGGAATGGTAGGGCTGGCGCTTGCAGAGGTTCCGGACAAGAACATTGGCCAGGTGGCATTCCCTGGCGCAACGGTAGATTCGACTCGCGTCACGCTTCAAGCGGCAGGTGGTATGGCAGTGGCGACGACATGTAAAAATCTTGATGCTGCATATGCGCTATTGAATTTTTGGTCGAAACCGGAAGAAGGTGACGCCTTTGCCGACGCTTCTGCAATTATCTCGCCAAATCAGGCCATTACAGGAAATCTAAGTGGGTATTACTCTGAATTGCAGCCAATGTTTGCCGCAAATCAGGTCATTCCTGATCCCACCGCTGTTTTCCCGAATGCGTCTTTAAATGAGAAACTCGGATCCAGCCTTCAAGGATTGTTTACTGGCCAAAAAACAATTGATCAAATCCTTGTCGACTACGATACTTACTTTGATGAACAGGGATGATAATAATTAATATTCATTTTCGGTGATATTTTTAGGGCGGCGAGTACAAGCCGCCGCCCTAAAAAGAAAGTTAATCTTATCCAACAAGGTTGTTTAGGAGGTGATCAGATGATTTCTGTGGGAACCCCCAATATCGAAAAAAAGGTACGAAAACATCAGCCCCGTATTGAGGTGCGGCATATTCCATGGGTACTTGCCCTGCCTGCTGTTGCGCTGGCTCTCATATTTCGTTTTGTACCAACGTTGATCGGAATAGGATACTCTTTCACCGATTGGAAAGGTATCACTCTATCCGCGAACAACGTCGGGTTTCAAAACTATATTAATATTTTCACTGATGCAGATATGCGCGCGTCTGTATGGCATACACTGATCCTTGCGGGATTGATGGTTTTATTCTCGAATGTGATCGGTCTGCTGCTTGCGATTGTTCTTCGAAACAAGTTTAAATTGCGAAATATTTATCGGGCTCTTTTCTTTCTTCCGTTTTCGATGAGCTATTTGGCTACAGGATACATATGGCAGTTTATTCTTTCATACGATGGCCCTTTCAATCACTTTCTGGTTTGGCTTGGTTTTGAAAATATGCAGAGGCCCTGGCTTGCTGATCCAAAATACGCGATTTTTATGGTTGCCACTGTTATGATATGGCAGTATATCGGGTTGACGCTGGTGATTTATCTTTCGGGCCTTGAAGGCATTCCGGAAGAGCTTGATGATGCTGTCGCAGTAGATGGCGCGTCGCGGTGGTTGAAATTCAGCCGTGTGACTTTGCCGCTTTTGGCCCCTGCTATCACCGTGGCGTTAACACTTACTATGGTTTGGGGCCTGGCCTCTTTTGACCAAATAATAGCGCTTACCGGCGGGGGCCCCGTGGGGGCTACAGAGACGTTGGCCACCAATGTATACCGCACCACTTTCAAATTTGGCATGTACGGCCAGGGTTCAGCGCTTGCTGTAATTTTGACAATAGTCATCGGGATATTTGCGATCACACAGAATCTATTGCTGCGCCGAAGGGAGGAATCATTGTGAGAAATAAATACAATGTCAAAACTCTGATTGGGGAAATCATTGTCTGTATCATCGCATTGCTCTTCATATTGCCGCTGTTTTTCGTGTTTACTACCGCTTTGAAACCGAAGGATGAGATTTTCACAGGTGTTATGACTTTGCCGTCGCATCCCGAATGGGGCAATTTCAACGCTGTTTGGAAAGCCGGAGTTGGCGATTCATTCGGAAACAGTATCATCATCACAATATGTTCTGTTGCATTGCTTATATTGATTGGATCAATGTGTTCATATGTTCTGGCCCGTAGAACAGGAAAACTTAGCACCGCTCTATATATAATGTTTATTATCGGGATAATAATGCCTTTCCAGCTTAGTGTGATACCTCTTTATGTCGCGTTCCAAAAGGTCGGGCTTTCCGGGACTTTGCTCGGGATGATAGTATTATGGGTTGGCGTTTTTATGCCTCTAACGATAACGCTCTATACGAGTTTTATTCGTCAGATTCCCAAAGATTATGAAGAGGCTGCCCGTATGGATGGGGCCGGCGTATTGCGGATTTTTTTCAAGGTTTTACTGCCCTTGCTGCGACCGGTGACAGGGACAGTTGCTATCATTACCGGATTGTTTATTTGGAATGATTTTTTTGCGTCGGTCATATTCCTGGGCGGAAGCAGTTCGCAAACACTTCCGGTTGCAGTTTATTCGTTTGTAGGACAATACATTTCAAGGTGGAATCTTGTCTTTGCGGCAATACTTGTGGCGATTCTGCCCTTCATTATTTTCTTTATATTGACCCAGAAGCAGATGATCCGTGGTTTTGCCGGAGGAATGAAAGGTTAGGTAAGAAATGGCAAAGATTGTCTTGAAAAGCGTGACAAAGGTATTCCAGGGCGGAACAACAGCCGTTAAAAATCTCGATCTTGATATCGATGACGGAGATTTCATTGTACTTGTCGGGCCGTCGGGATGTGGTAAAACAACCGCGCTGCGCATGGTCGCCGGATTGGAAGAGGTTACTTCCGGAACGATTGAACTCGATGGTAAAGTGATCAACGATGTTGACCCTGGGGATCGTGATATCGCTATGGTGTTTCAAAACTACGCGCTGTATCCTCACATGACAGTATTTGACAACATCGCATTCCCTCTCAGATGCAAAAAAGTCCCAAAAGACGAGATGCAGGAACGTGTAAAAAAAGCTGCGAGCTTACTGGGGTTGACTGATTATTTGCAGCGTAAACCACGGACGCTTTCAGGCGGTCAACGCCAGCGCGTTGCAATGGGAAGAGCGTTGGTGCGAGAGGCCAGAGCCTTTCTTATGGATGAACCGTTATCAAATCTGGACGCGAAACTGCGCGTGCAAATGCGCGCGGAGATATCAACGCTTCAAAAGGAACTGGGCATCACGACCATTTATGTCACGCACGATCAAGTTGAGGCGATGACGATGGGTACAAAAATCGCAGTGATGCGTTTGGGCTTATTGCAACAATTCGGAACCCCGCAGGAGGTTTACGCATGTCCCGCGAATATCTTTGTCGCTTCTTTTATTGGTTCGCCTGCTATGAATTTCATCAAAGTTCAGCTGCAAAAAAACGGCGGGCGGCATCAAGTTGTTTTTCATGATGAAGTTTTCGAAGTATCGGAAGAAATCATTGAAGGAAGGCCAGCCTTGGCGAATAGTATTGGGGAGAATGTAGTATTGGGGATGAGGCCTGAACATCTCCAAATCAATGAAGGGGCGCAATCATCTATTAAGGCTAAAATTGATCGTATTGAATTGTTAGGCGCGGAAAAGCTGCTTTATGTTTGTGTGGATGCAGAGGCAGTCTCAACGGATGAGATACTTGGAACCGCGGTAAAAGATGAAGGGACAATAGAGAGTATTAATTCAGGGAAAAATACTCATCAGGCAAATCTCGTTGTGCGCGCTGATTCTGCGCTCTCGGTTACTGTCGGAGAAACAGTGGATCTTTCGGTAAGGCCGGGATGTATGCATTTCTTTGACTTGAACAGCGGGAAATCAATAATTGACTGACAGCAGAAAGGAAGATTCAGTAATGGAGAAAATGGAGAGGATTGAGCATGATTATGAACGCGGATGGAAACGATATGGTTTTGACAACCTGCCGTTTATTACGGAAGCGATACATGGATCGGATCAGAAAATATCCGTTTATTTAGCATTTAACAGGGGATATAAAAAGGCGCATATATCATTTGCGACAGTCTATCCTACTGAAGTCGAGGCTATAGGGATGCACATGCACAGGGATATTCCTACAGGCGAGGACAGTGAGGAATGGTACATTATCATTGACGGTGAGGCAGAGATGACGTTTTCAAATGGGGATGTTGTCAAATGCAAATCCGGGGATATGGTTGCGATCTATCCTCGTACAGGGCATTCTTTCCGCGCTGTCGGAGGTCCGTGCCGGATTATTTCGATAACACCGGAAATGTTTCAATATATGGGAGAAGCGTTCAAAGCGGATGATTTTCCAGAGAAGTTTGAGCCAAAGATTGAAGTCACCGAAGTGGATCCTGATAATATGTGCGCGTTAAAAGCTGTTTGCACCATCTGCGGCGCTGAGTGGCAACGTGCGGAAAATGATCTAAGCGCGGCTGCTCTACCCGGTTGGGCGCGCGAACATCGTCATGATGAGGTGGAAAAATGAGACTTGGCGGCGGCAACGATATTTTTGAAGCGCATACAGCTGATGAGATAGACAGGCTTCTGGAAAAGCTGGACGTATATGGACTGTCAACCATTTCCGGGCCTTGGGGATATGATGAGCGCGACGATGATGAATTAATTGCATTTGGGGAACGCGCCAGAAAATATGATTTGATGATTGGGGAATCGCATTCCCGTCAAAACCTTTTATTCCGTGATCCGCTCATCAAGGCGGAGCGGATTGGGCAATTGAAAAAGGGCTTGAGAAAAGCGGAACTTATGGGCTCGCATTGCGTTTGTATTTTAGTTGGGACAGCAGGTCCTGAAGATCATCTTGCCGCGCCCAACCCGTTCAACTACACAAAAGAAGCAAAACAGGAGTTCCGGGAAACACTGCTACGGGTTTTGGATGGTATTGAACTTGAAAAGACTGCTTTGCTGATTGAACCTTGGCCAAATACATTTTTCTGGCAGCCTGAATCAATCCGCGAGTTTCTCGATAGTATTGACCATCCAAAAGTAGGTCTTCATTTGGATTTGATGAATATGATAGATCCATTTCATTATTATCAAACGACAGAATTCATCAACATGATATTTGATTCACTTGGCAAATACATCGGCGCTATTCACTTCAAAGATATTCGCTGGGACTGGGAATATATGTATATGAAATTCGATGAAGTGCCTATTGGTGACGGAATCATGGATTATGAAGCATTTATACGACGAACTGCGGGTCTGGAAAGGGATATACCTTGCTTTGTTGAACATTTTCCTACAGAGGGCGACTTTGCTAAATCGTTTGCGCGTTTGCATCATTTAGCAAAGAAAGCAGGTACGGGATTCCATTTGCGGACTGTATGATTTAGTTTCGTTGAAAAGGAGGGGCAAAAATGGAACATCAATATGAAAGAGGTTGGCAGCTTTACGGTTTTGGCAATCAGGAATTCGAAGAAAAACCCAGCCACGGTTCTGCCAATACTATTACCGGAGGATTGGCTTTCAACAGAGGTGTAGGGAGACCGCATGTTACGTTTTCTACAATCCCCGCCAACACGCCGGGGCAAGGCATAGGTATGCATATACATAGGAATCTTGAAACGGGCAATGATTCGGAAGTTTGGTATATCATTATAGAAGGCCGCGGCGAAATGACTTTTACAAACGGTGATGTGGTAGAGTGCGGACCCGGCGATATGGTTGTGACTTATCCCGGTACGGGCCATTCTTTTCGTGCAATCATGGATCCCGTAAAGGTTGTTTCGATTACGCCGGAAATGTTCACCTATGATCCTGAATTCGAAAGAACAGACGTATATCCGGATAAATTTTCACCACAAATAAGAATCATTGATTTTGACGACGGGACGATGTGCGTAAGCAAGGCGATCTGCACGGTCTGCGGCGAGGAGTGGAACCGTCCGGAAAGTGATCACGAGGCGGCCACTCTCCCGTCGTGGGCCAGAGCGCATCAGTGCTGCGAGGAGGGTAAAAAATGAGGCTTGGCGGCGGTATGAGTGTGGCTTTCGATCTTCATGAACCGGATGATTTGGATAGGTTTGTTGAAAAATACGATATGTACGGGTTGTCAACTGTTGTGGCGCCTTGGGGGTATGACGCCAAAAGCGAAGAGTTCGCATATCGATTTGGCGAAAGAGCAAAGCAATGGGGATTGCAGATTGGGGAAGCGCATTCGCGGCCAAATCTTATGATACAGGACGCTGATGAGAGGAATCGAAGGATAAAACAATTAAATGAAGGGATTCGTAAAGCAAAAATCATGGGAGCGGTTTGCTGCTGTATCATGGCGGGATCAGCCGCCCCTGAAGACAACCTGGCGGCTCCACATCCTTTCAATTACACAAAAGAGGCAAAAATATTGCTTCGAGACGCTTTGTTGCGAGCAATAGACGGGATCGATATGGATGATATTTGGCTGGTTATCGAGCCATGGCCAAATACCTTTTTTTATCAGCCCGATGCAATTTGTGAGTTTCTGGATTTTGTCGAACATCCTAAAGTCGGACTGCATATGGATCTGATGAACATGATAGATATATATCATTATTACAATACTACGGAATTAATCAATAAATCGTTTGATTTGCTGGGGCATCGCATTGGAGCAGTGCACCTAAAAGATATAAGTTGGGATTGGAAGTATTTCACATTCATGAAGCTTGATGAAGTGCCCGTAGGGGATGGCGTCATTGATTACGAGACTTTTATCAGACGAATTGCCGGATTGGGTTGGGACGTCCCATGTTTTTGTGAACATGCGACATCGGAAAGCATATTTGCCCAAAATTTTGCTCGTCTGCATAGACAGGCGGCAAAGTTGGGTGTTTCATTCAAACCGCGCGGCGTATAGCCATGATCACAGAGTTTGCTGACAGAAATATCTATTACATCATATGAGGAGGAAAAAATGAGTATATTAGGCGGTGCGAATGGTTTTGTAGAGAATCAAACCGATTGCCTATTGTTTGCTTTTACGAATGAGGGAATCGATCTTGACGAGAAGTTTGAAAACTGGTGGAAGGAATTTGTTGACATTGCGAAAATACCTGGTTTAAGCGAAGCAATACGCGTTGTCGCAGATGCGGATCAGCGTCCTGGGGATATGCCTGCATGGAAATACATGGTGGTATATGGGTTTTCGGGAAACGTTGAAGAAATAAAAGAAGCTATCAATGTTCATAAAATGGAAACGGATTCGGAACTGTGGTTCTTCGAGGCTATTTCGGAATTGGTGATGAAGCCTTGGTCGGAACAAGATGTTGAAGAACATTTCTTTTTGGCGTTGACCAATCCTGTACCCGGGCTTGAGGCAGGCTTTCGAATATGGTACGACAAAATGCATTTGAAAGATGTTGTTGACGTAAGCGTTTACCGCTCGGGAAGGCGCTATTTATTGACGGCCAGCAACGGTGAATTCGATCGGTGGAAATATCTTGCCCTTTATCGATTTGTCGGGACTGCGCTTGAGATGCACGATATTCTCTTTGAGGAAATGAATAATAATCCAAACAAAGAAACCGAATCATTGGAAAGCGGGTTTGGCGCTTGGATATATAGCGCTTTTTGATTTTTAAAAAAGGAGGCAAAAAATGAGTATTTTAGGAGGTTCAGACGGGTTTGTTGAAAGCAAGTATGATTTTTTATTACTGGCCTACACAAATAATGAAAATGGATTCATAGATATTGCCAAAATACCGGGTTTGAGTGAGCGTCTTTATTTGGTTTCCGATAAAGATCAACGTCCATGCCACCAAACAAAGTGGAAGTATCTGGTCGTATATGGTTTTTCCGGGGATCCGGAAAAGATGAAAGAAGCCTTGGCCGCCTTTGATAGTGAAGACGATACAGCGCTCTGGTTTTATGAAGCAATTGGGCCAATGACACATAAAACATGGAGGCTGGATGATAAAGAAGAACATATTTTCATGGCGCTGACAAATGTCAAACCCGGGCGTGAAACGGATTTTACGGAATGGTATAACAGGCATCATATTCCGGATGTCGTTTCGATAAGCGTATATCGCTCAGGCCGGCGCTTCAGAATTGTGTCTGCATGCGGGGCTGATTGCCCATGGCAATATCTCGCATTTTATCGTTTTGTAGGGCCGGCTTTGTCTATGCACGACATTCTGGAGAAGGAAGTCGAACAAAGTGACTTTCAACACTCTGATGCATATGTGGAAGATGACGCTGCCTGGGTTTACAGCTCTTTATAGCAGAAAGGCAAAACGCTCGCAAAGGGGTTTGGCGCAATACGTAATAAGGAATTCTTGCCGGATTTGTGATAAAATCTTTTGATGTCCCGGGAAAAGCAAAGCCCGGGAAAGGAAAGGAGTTTTACTATGGCCAGATTTTTCACTTCTGAATCCGTAACGGAGGGGCATCCGGACAAGCTTTGTGACCAGGTGTCTGACGCGATTCTTGACGCCCTGATCGGGCAGGACCCTATGAGCCGTTCCGCCGTCGAGGCTATCACGACGACGGGCATCGTCATGGTCGCCGGTGAAGTCACGAGCGAGGCTTATGTGGATATTCCGACATTGATCCGCAGCGTCGTGCGGGATATTGGATATACGAATGGCGATTATGGTTTTGACGCCGATACCTGCGCGGTGTTGACCGCGATTCACGAACAGTCAGCGGATATCGCCATGGGCGTGGACGCCGCGCTTGAAGAAAAAGAGGGCAGTGAAAAATTTGACGATATCGAGGCTACGGGCGCTGGCGACCAGGGCATCATGTTCGGGTTCGCCTGCAAGGAGACAGAAAGCCTCATGCCGCTTCCGATCACGCTGGCGCACGGGCTCACAAGGCAGCTCGCAAGCGCGCGCAAGTCGGGTGAACTTCCATGGCTCAGGCCGGACGGCAAATCCCAGGTCACGGTCGAATACGATGGGTTCAAGCCTGTCGGCGTGTCGGGTGTGCTCATTTCGACACAGCACGACCCCAATGTGACGCAGGACGAAATACGCCAGGAGGTCATTGAAAAGATCATCAAACCCGTCATCCCGGCCGGATTGCTCA
>Ga0123357_10008192_pt1 | contig 13023 bp, 12 predicted proteins | sample TergutEmb28metaG_FD_89873 | JGI IMG/M metagenome (GOLD analysis project Ga0123357, IMG submission 89873) | Embiratermes neotenicus P4 segment gut microbial communities from Petit-Saut dam, French Guiana - Emb289 P4 | ecosystem: Host-associated > Arthropoda: Insects > Digestive system > Gut ...
GAAAAAGAAGCGAGATCTGTTTTCGAGAGATCGTTCGTTCCTAACGATATGGACCTCTATAAGATATCGGACGGCAACATAAGGACCGCTTAAGCGGTCGGCACCGGTGTCAACCAGTCACCTGTCACATTTATTAAATAAGAAATGAATAGGGTGCCAACAAACCGATTTTATGGTGCACTAGGAAGGAACAAAAATGGCCAAGAAGAATATCCATGTAGCCGGCGTGGATGAGATACCGCTGCCGGAGAGGAATATTGAGATCGTAGAAAGAAAAGGGATCGGACATCCGGACAGCGTTTCAGACGCGCTTGCGGAAGAAGTAAGCAAAGCGCTCTGCAAGATGTACATCAAAGAGTACGGGCATGTCCTTCACCACAACACCGATGAGACTCAGATAGCCGCCGGTCAGGCGGCCCCGAGATTCGGAGGCGGTGCGATCATAGATCCATCATACATTCTTTTGGTAGGCCGCACAACCACTCATGTCGGAGATGGAAAGGATCTGAAATCACTCCCGTGCAAGCCTACGGCCCTTGCCGCGGCAAGGAAATACCTCGATAAGACATTCCCCAATTTGGATGTGGATTCCGAGGTCGTGCTGGACGCTAAGCTGGGAATGGGGTCGGATGACCTTACCGGCGTTTACAAAGCGTCCGGCCATCTAGCCAACGATACTTCTTTCGGTGTAGGATATGCACCGTATTCCATAACAGACAAACTGGTTCTGAAGACGGAAGAGTACATAAACGGCAGCCTCAAGAAAAAACTTCCTGAGAGCGGGCAGGACGTCAAGGTCATGGCGTCGAGGATCGGCAACAAAGTGACGCTGACTGTGGCATGCGCGATGGTGGACAAATACATCGCAGACGCAACAGAATACAAATCTGCGGTAGAACAGCTGTACAACTCGACCCTCGACAACGCTCTGAAGATCATAGGCTCGCAGAAGATCAACGTCAACCTCTTTGTCAACACAGGCGACGATTACAAGAGGAAGGTCTACTACCTTACATGCACCGGAATGTCTCAGGAAATGGGAGACGACGGATCGGTAGGGAGAGGCAACAGATGCAACGGCCTGATAACTCCATACAGGCCGATGTCGATGGAAGCTACATCCGGAAAGAATCCTATCACCCACATAGGAAAAATATACAACATAATGTCCAAGCTCATTGCCGATGATGTCGCAAAGAACGTTGGAGGGAACGCCGAGATACGCGTAAGGCTTCTTTCTCAGATAGGGAAACCGGTCTCCGAACCCCTCACCGCGTCCGTTGACATTGTAACGAACAAGGCAAGCTCCGAAGCCAAGCTCCCGAAATGGAAAGCAGAGGCGGAAGCGATCGCCGAAGATTGGCTTGACAACATCGATAAGGTCACGGAGCTTATCATCGCGGGAAAGGTCAGAACATTCTGAACTTGAAAGCTATGGGGGAGGCTAATGATGAAGATAATGGATGTTCCGCAGTTCGGACCGATGTTCAGGTTCTCCGACGCAAATATTTACTGGGCCCTTCACCTTCTGTCTGACGGCAGGAGGGTGGGCAGAAAGAAGCTTTCAGAGATGGTCGGCATCGGAGAAGGCAGCATGAGAAGGATCATTGATACGCTGAAGGATTGGAACTTCATTACGGTCAAACAGACCGGCATAACTATCACAAGAGCCGGTCAGACCTTCCTCACTCAGATCCCCATACGGGTTGTGGATGTCGAGCTCGGTGAATCCACAGTCGGAGATTACTCTCAAAGCATCCTTGTCCTCGGCGTATCGGACAGAATATACAACGGAATGCAGCAGAGAGATGCCGGCATAAAGGTGGGGGCCACAGGGTGCACCACCGTAGTCATCAGAGATGGGGTCCTGATGATTCCGCCGGATTGGAATATCGACGAGAGGAATCCCGAACTTGCGTATAAGATCCGTAAAGAAACAAGCATCACTCAGAACGATGTCATCATCGTTGGAAGCGCCGACACGAAAATCCTTGCCATCGAAGCGGCTATCAACGCGGCCTTTGAACTCGTCTGAAACCCTATGAAACACCTTTTCAGCTATTCTGTTTTTCAGCCTGTCGACGACCTTCCGGGGCATGGAGACGGGCTGAAGGACATCGGATGCGACGGCGTTGAACTGTTCACCTTATTTGAAAGGGTGCCTTCTTCGTATAAGCGGGTATCTCCTTCCGTCCACCTTCCGTATGCGGTCGATTGGTACAGCGGGTGGACCGGCCGTGCAAACCTTGATGAATTCGATGAGGACAACGTGAAATACATAATGTTCGGAAGGGACAGAGAAGAGATCGTGAAGAACATAAGAGAGGCCATATTGTTCGCATCCGAGATAGACCCTGCATATGGAGTATTTCACGCAGGCAACACCAACATGGATGATGCCATGCTAAGGGAACAGACCGACAACAGCAGGGACATACTCAGGGAATTCTGCGAGATGATGAATCAGACCGCATCCGGATTCAAAAACGGTGAGCCCCCTTTTAAATTGGCATTCGAGAACCTGTGGTGGCCGGGGCTCAGACTTCTGGATCCTTGGGAGTATAGGTATTTGGATTCACACCTTGAATTCGATAACTGGGGCCTCTGTCTTGACACTGGACACCTGATGAACACGCTCCCTGATGCATACGATGAACAGACGTGCGTCGACAGACTGCTGGAAATATTCAGCAGATACCCTGGCGAGATGATCGATCGGATCGGGACGGTACATCTGCATGTTAGCACGAGCGCCGAATACAGGAACACGTTCGAGCCCATAGAGAGGCCTCCCGGCGAGACGATGAAAAGCGCCGTCGAAAGGATATATCCGCATGTTTCAAAGATCGATCAGCACAGGCCATTCTCCACCAGCGGATGCAGACAGCTGGTCGAGGAACTCTCTCCGGACTTTGTCACTCATGAGATGATGGGGCCAACGCCAGAAGAGAGGATCAGAGACTTTCTCCAACAGAGAGCGTTTTTTAACAGGGATGACGAATCCTATAAATAATACCTCAATAATGGACTCTGCCAGAGGAATTAATAATGGCACGTTTTAAAGAGGCTGAGCACAGGCTCCTTGAGAAATCCGTCTGCATGAACTGCTATGCGACGAACCCCAAGAAGGCGGACAAGTGCCGCAAGTGCGGATACAGCAACCTTAGGCCCAAAGCCAAGGAAAGCAGAAAACAGTGATCCGCTTTTACGTGGACGGACCTTAACTTTCCTAAGAAAGGTCTCCCACTCACTTCTTTAATATAGTTCAAGGGCAGTTTAGGTACTGTCTGAAACGGAAGTATGAAAATGAGGATTCTGATAGCGGATGACAATATTGCCCTTCAGGATATTCTGATTGAGGTCGTTTCAGAAGCCGGCCACGATGCCCTTGCGGTATCGTCGGCAGATGCGGCGTTGTCGTCAATTGACTCTTTCCGCCCCGATATCATCATCTTGGATATCGACATGCCCGATGGGCAGGGGCTTGAACTTTTGGAAAAGATGCAGAATAACGCACCGCCTATCAGCACCCCCGTGGTCATAATCAGGAGCTGGAATAAGCAGATACCTCATGACATCTCGGTCATCAAATGCCACATAGATAAACCGTTCACCGCAGCAGACGTCTTAGAATGCATAAGCAGGCAGGACGGCTCTGAGAACGATGAGAAAACGGATGTCGACGCCGCACAGACAAAAACACGCCAGAATTTACAGAAGGATACCCTCGCGGAGAGAGGAGTATCATTCGGAAGATCGTATGTTATGTTCCAAGATGACCAAGATGCTATCCATCACCTTGTCTCGATGTTCGACAGTGAGGGCTGTAATGTGCTGATAGTGACCACCAGAAAGAAAAAGACGATAATAGAGAGATTCAGGAGCAGGAATGTAGAGTCTCTGACAATGACGATCAGATTGTTCGGCGGTCACTTCAACATATACGGGCTGGGAACGATGATAGATAATGTGGAAGAGTTCATCAGGGACAGAGACAGGCCCGTAATTGCATTTGACGATCTTAATAAGATAATCGACAGGAATGGTATGAACTCGGCGCTCGCCGCAGTACACCAGCTGGTTAATAAGAAATACGGCAAAGAGATAACATTCCTTGTATCGGTCGATCCTATTGAATTCACGGCCAAAGACAAAGAGATATTACTCAACCATATGGCGCACTATAATCCGATCGGAGAATAAGCATGAAAATCGAAAAGGTATGGGCAAGAGAAGTTCTGGACTCGCGGGGGAACCCTACCGTTGAGGCGGAACTGACCGTAGGCGGGAAGAAGATAACAGCGATAGCACCATCCGGAGCATCCACCGGCACCTGGGAGGCTCACGAACTCCGGGACGGGGGGAAGAGATACGGCGGAAAAGGCGTCCTTACTGCCGTGGATAACATCAGAAAAGAGATCTCAAGAACGCTTGTCGGGATGGACCCCTCAGACCAAAGATCGATAGATTACGCCCTTATAGATCTGGATGGTACCGACAACAAAACGAGACTCGGCGGCAATGCGATGGTCGCCGTATCTCTGGCGGCCGTAAAGGCCGGCGCCTATGCCCTCGGCAAAGAAGTGTATGAACATGTCGGGAATGACCACGTAACGCTCCCTGTACCGATGTTCAATATCATCAACGGCGGAAAGCATGCCGGAGGGGACCTGAAGATACAGGAATGCATGATCATTCCCGCCGGTGCGAAAACATTCTCGGAATGTCTGAGGATGTCCTCCGAGATATACATGGAATTAAAGAACATACTAAAAAAGAACTACGGCACCGGTGCGATAAACATCGGAGACGAGGGAGGATTCGCGCCTCCCGTAGGAACGGTCGAGGAGGCGCTGGAGACCATAGTGTCTGCGGTGGAAAAGGCCGGTTACAGTTCTGGGAAGGATGTATTTCTTGCGATCGATGCCGCATCCTCGGAATTCTATGAGGACGGCATTTACGAAGTGGACGGAATGAAACTCACATCCGGGGAATTGGCGGACCATTACGCATCGCTGGCTGAGAAATTCCCTCTGGTAAGCATCGAAGACCCGTTCTTTGAGGATGACTTCGATACCACTGCAGAACTTACATCCATGATAGGGAACAAAGTACAGATCGTCGGCGATGATATTTTCGTAACGAACACCGGACGTTTATGCAGAGGCATAGAGATGGGCGCCGCTAACGCCCTGCTCCTTAAGGTCAACCAGATAGGTACGGTCACAGAATCCGCTGATGCGGCGCAGATGAGCTTCGACAGCGGATACAACGTGGTGGTGTCTCACAGGTCCGGAGAGACAGAGGACACGACCATAGCCGACCTTTCCGTAGGCTGGGGAACCGGCGAAATAAAAACAGGAGCCCCGGCAAGGGGGGAACGCACAGCCAAATACAACAGGCTTCTCAGAATAGAAGAGGAACTGGGCTCCAAGGCGGTCTTCCCCGGGAAGAAGATATTCAGAATGTGATCGTATGGAAAAATTGTTCATTGCGGATGAGAATGATGTGCGCAGCGGATGCACGATGGACATTTACTTCGAGCGGACGAAAAAGATCCTTGAGGCATCTGGATTGTCAGGAACGAAAGTATGTGCGGAGATAACAGGCAGTTCTCTGCCGAGAGGCTGGAAGTGGGGTGTGTTCTGCGGACTCGAGGAGGTAATAAGGCTTGCCGAAGGTCTTCCCGTATCGATAACTGCCGTGCCTGAAGGTACGATCTTCAGAACAAGGACATCCGACAGCGTGCGCGTTCCTTTGGTGAACATCTTCGGTGCATACACCGACTTCGGCGTAATGGAGACCGCTATCCTCGGAATGCTGTGTCAAGCCTCCGGGATTGCTACGGCGGCAGCCCGTACAAAAATAGCTGCAAAGAATAAGACATTACTTGCTTTCGGCAACAGGAGGATGCACCCTGCCATTGCAGGAGTGTTGGACAGATCCTCATTCATAGGAGGATGCGACGGAGTGTCGTCAAGGATGGGCGGAGACATCATTGGTCAAGAACCTATCGGGACCGTCCCCCACACCCTTATGCTCCTTATGGGAAGCAACGACGCCGCGTTCAGGGCGTTTGACAGGGTGATAGAAGAGGAAGTCCCCAGAATAATGCTGATAGATACTTTCTCCGATGAAAGGGCCGCTGCTTTGGAAGCATGCAGTTCCGTCAGGAACCTGAAAGGCGTCAGGTTAGATACTCCGGGTTCCAGAAGAGGCAACTTCAAAGAGCTGATAAATGAGGTCAGATGGGAACTCGATATGAACGGCCATAAGGATGTCGACATAATAGTCTCCGGAGGATTGGATGAATCATCTATCGCCGAGATAGTCGATACCTCTGTTTCCGGGTTCGGTGTCGGTACATCGATAAGCAACGCACCGACCTTGGACCTGTCGATGGACATCGTTGAGAAGGATGGACAGCAGATCTCAAAGAGAGGCAAATTCGGCGGAAGGAAATTCACATACAGATGCCCGCAGTGTTTTGGGATGGGAGTATCTCTCAAGCGCGACGATAAGATCAAATGCGGCTGCGGCTGCGAAATGGATATGATCGAGACCGAAGTACTCCGTAACGGCAAGAGGGTCGGCAAAGAAAGGACGCCCTCGGAGATCAGGGAATACGTGTTGAAACAGCTGAAAACAATAGGAGAATTATGATTTCGGCGCATGTTTCGCACAAAAAAATCCGCAATATGTATTATATAAAGATTTTCCATTTAAAAACAATTAGCTACGTTGTTTTAGAGTGGTATATATACTAAATAAAACCAACTAACAGAAAGCTTATATCCCTTCTCCGGATTGTCACAGTCAACGTTTGTCATCGCGCATTAGTGGGGGGATTTACTGCGGTGTCGACTGCGAACAACAGGAGCGGGCTACCATAAGTTGCGATCACACATCCCATAGGAATACTCCCAAAGGAGACATCAGTTTCCGTACGCTGGACAATGCCGGCCCAAGGTCTCTTGTCAAAATTTATTGTGCCTGCGGGAAGATCGTCGACCTCGACAGGAAGGAGATGCACATCAAGAAATCGCTGAAGAAAGAACTTGAGTGCACAGCTTGCAGGAACATACGGATCGCAAAAGACATTGACTTTTTAAATGCTCATTTCGAGAGAGATCTCTCTATCGAAGATGACTTATTCTGTTGATTCTATATATAAATTATAAAATCTATTGAAATATTACGAATACTACAATTAGTATGCGCATATATAAGCGCCATCAGCTTTCCGCCTTGACTTACGTCTTTAAGCGGTTTTCTCTTTGGCTTTGGCGACTGTCTTCTTCTTCGCGGCGGGTGCTTTGGTGCCGGTCTTTTTGGCAACTGCCTTGCGTGCCCTCCCTCCGCTGCGCGTCTCGCAGTCGGGGTTGATGCACTCCCTATGGGTGTTGAACTCCACGAGCGGTGATCCGCACGCTACGCATTGCTCGCCGGCGGACGTTATAGTGCCTCTCGGCCTGAGCGGATATGTCTGCGTGCACTTCGGCCATTCGGAGCAGCCTGCGAACCGTTTTCCCGCTTTGGAGAATGTTACTCTTATCGTCCCCTCTCCGCATGCGGGGCATTTGCCGAGGTTGTTCCTGTCGGTGTTGCTTCTGCATTTGGGGTCTATGCACTGTATGGACGGCGGCATGCCTTTTCGGATGATCTTGAGCTGAGCGAGACCGCATTCTGGACATATTGTCTCAGTGGTCTGTATCATCGCGCCGTTAGGCAGCGGATACGCTTTGGCGCACTCGGGGTAGCCGTCGCATCCTATGAATCTCCCGTTCTTCGATTTTTTTATCGTCAGGTTGTTCCCGCAAGAGGGGCACATTCCTATGAACTGCTGCGTTCTGAGAGCTGTCCTTATGTCTTCTCCGAACTGCTCCTTTTCGGAGGTTATCTTCTTTGCGACCTCGAACAGCATGTTCTGAGATTCTTTTACGACATCCCCAAGCGTGCTGTTGCCCTCGCTGATCTCCAGCATATCCGATTCCAGTCTGGATGTCATCTCAGGCTCGGTGATACCGCCGCCGTGTCTCTCCAACGACTTTGTAAGGGCTGTGCCGCTGGCGGTCGGCGTCATGTAGTTCCCCTCTACATAATTCCTTGAGAACAGTTTCCCTATGATCTCATGCCTTGTACTTTTTGTTCCGAGCTGCAGCCTGTCCATCTCCTGGATCAGGGATCCCTGATTGTATCTGAACGGCGGTTTCGTTTCGGATTCCTCAAGGCTCTTGGACCTTATCTCGATCTCATCGCCGACATTTAACTTCGGTATGCGGGTCTCTGCGATCTTGATGTACTTTTTGTAGTACTTCTTCCACCCAAGTTCTTTCTGAACGTAACCGTGGGCTTTGAACATCTCTCCTTTGACATCGATACTGCAATTTGTCTCCTCAGCTACCGCATTGGGTCCTACCGTCGCCAGGAACCTTCTGACTATGAGTTCATACAGTTTCCATTTGTCGCCCTTCATCTTATCGGAGCTTGCGCCTGCTGTGGGGTATATCGGGGGGTGATCGGTGGTCCTCTTCTTACCTCTGGATGGGATTATCTTCTCTTGGCTGAGGATCTCTTCCACCTCACCCTTGAATTCCGAATCCTTAAGCCTTTCCAGAACTCCCTTTATGCTCAGGCTCTTGGGATACTCTGTGTTCTCGGTACGCGGGTATGAGATGTATCCTCCTGTGTAGAGGTCTTCCGCGAGTTTCATTGCCATGGAAGGCGGTATTCCTATCTTGTTTGCCTCCACCTGCATCATTGTCGTATCGAAGGGGGGCGGACGGAATTCTTCCTTGGTAGAGACATCATATGCTGTTATCTTTCCCGTTTCGGCCTCGGAAATGATGGACATTACCTTTTCCGCTTCTTCTTTGTTCCAGAACGGGTTCTTTTCGTGCTCCCCCTTAAATGCGAGCATTCCGAATTTGCCTATTACATTCCAGAACGGAACGGGGACGAAGCTCTCTATCTCTTCGTGGCGGTCCACCAACAGTTTTAAAGTCGGACTCTGCACCCTCCCCACTGACATGAAGTTCTTCCCTACCTGTCCTGAGGATAGGGATACCAGCCTTGTGAGGACCGCACCCCATGACAGATCTATGATCTGCCTTGCTTCGGCTGCGTCCGCCAGTCTTCTGTCCGGCGTCGTGAGTTCTGAAAAAGCCCTTTCCACCTCTCCTTTGGTCAGGGCGCTGAACTTTGCACGCTTCACTTTAGAAAGATCGGCGTTGACGGCGGTAACTGTCTCCATGCCGATGAGCTCTCCTTCCCTGTCAAAGTCGGTGGCTATTATGATCTCGTCCGATGTTTTAACGAGCTCGCTGATCCTGCTGAGTATGGATTTTACTTTTACTTTTTTCAGAGGCTCCGCATAGACCATGTCAACTGGGGGGATACCTCCCCAGTCGCTGTATTCGTCGGGATAATCCAACTCCAAGATGTGGCCTCTGAGACTCACGACCGTGTAGTCGTCCCCTCCGGCTTCGAATCTTATTACTGTAACGTCCCTGCCGGATTCGGATTGTGATTTTCCATCGGATAAAATGGTGGAGATCCTCCTTGCGGCGTTGGCTTTCTCCGTGATTATCAGTTTTCTCATTCAGCCAAGCGACAACGTAAGGATTATTTAACAATTGGGAACTGGGAGGATGTTCTCACTGCCTTACGCCGAGATGATGCATGTGCCCCGTGGACTGCGATGCCATAGTAAGCTTGCATCTGAGGACCCCCTTTATCGAAGATATCTCATTGGCGAGCATCTTCAGCTGCCCCAATTCACCCTCGACGATCAGGACCTCCATGCATTTGTCGTGGTTAAGGTGCACATGAATGGACGTGTTGATGTTCTGCATCCTGCCATGCTGCATTTCCGTGAGCTTCTCTCCGATGCCGGTCGTGTGGTGATCGTATATCATAACAATGACGCCGCTCATGAAGTCCTTGTCATTCTTCCATTCGTTCTCGGCCAGAGAGTCGCGCACAAGGTCTCTGATCGCCTCCGATCTGCTGACATATCCTTTCTTTGAAATTACCTTGTCAAAATCCTTTAAAAGTTCAGGTTCGAGTGAGACACCGATGCGCGTTACGCCGTCCATGGCCGCTAATCATGCTTCTTGTTAATAAAATATCATATTATTCGGTCATGTCGTGGGTTCTTCAGCTAAGTGTATGGAGGCGGAAAACCTTTGGAAAAGACCGTCCACATGATATGGGTGTGACTCCGAACTTTTTACTGATTTCGATAAAAAGTTTAGGGTGAGACCGATATTTTACAAAGGACGCCAAAGGCAGATGAGGTGGAGATATGACACTGCATTTATCTCTGAGCAGCCGTTACGCCAAATCATGACCGGCGGCCCGGGATCGTTGAGGAAAGCTTTGGACGATGCGATACACGATGCCGTCTTAGGCAAAGATGTCGCCGTCGCCTTTTCCGGAGGGTTGGATTCCGGAATAGTGGCCGCTGTCGTCAAAGAATATGCGGATCACGCTACCCTTTACACAGTGGGAACGGAGGGCTCCCATGATGTAAAAGAAGCCAGAACATGCGCCGAAGAACTGGGCATGGAATGGGTCCACATACCGATAACGGAAAGCGACATCCTGGACTGCTTGAAGGAAATGATATCGATAACCGGGACAAGGGATCCGATCACTCTGTCTTTCGAGGTCCCGCTGTTCTTTGTATGCAAAAATTGCAAAGAGAAAGATGTGTTCGGAGGCCAGGGCGCAGATGAATTGTTCGTGGGTTATTCCAAATATATCGGCTTGAGTGAAGGCGACCTCATGACAAAGATCACTGAAGACCTGAGGAAGCTGTCTGAATATACGCTGCCGCATGAGAAGAAAGTCGCGGAACATTTCGGAAGGGGGATCCATTATCCTTTCCTTGACTGCAGAGTGCTTGATGCTGTCAATGACCTGAAACTCTTTACTGCCCCGACCGACGACCCAATGTCGAGGAAAGCCGTCCTGAGAGAGGTCTCAGGTCTGATGGGATACCCGAAGATATCCATGAAGGAGAAGAAAGCTGCCCAGTACGGCTCGGGTGCGATGACGCTCATAAAGAAAATATGCAAGGATAAGAACACAACATACGCCGGGCTGATCGAGATGCTTTGCAGGGAGGTCGAGCGCAATGGATGACGATATGCTCTCGTGGCTGTTCTCTTTCACCGCGCAGGGGATAAAACTGGATCTCGAGAATACGACGGACCTATTGAAAAGGTTGGGGGATCCCCATCTATCCATGAAATACGTACATGTTGCGGGAACCGACGGAAAGGGGTCGATATCCTCCTGCATAGCATCCATACTGATCTCATCGGGGATCAGAACGGGGTTGTACACTTCACCACACATCGAGGACTTCAAAGAACGCATCACCGTGAACGGAGAGAAGATCACAGATGCCGAGACGGAAAAGCTGTTGCTGATGATGAAAGACTGCGTCAGGGACATGGAAGCCGAAGGAAGGGTCCCGACCTTCTTTGAGATGACAACGGCGATGGCTTTCCTGCATTTCAGGAACAAGGGAGTGGAATACGCAGTGATGGAGGTTGGGATGGGCGGGAGATTAGACTCCACCAATGTCATTACTCCGGAGGTCTGTGTTATCGGGAACATAAGCATGGACCATATGGAGTACCTCGGAGATACAATAGAAAAAATAGCATTCGAAAAAGCGGGGATAATAAAATCCGGCGTACCCTGCGTCACACTGAACAAAGAACCTGCTTTCAGCGTTCTGAAGGAGGTTGCAGGAGAAAGGGGTGCGCCGATAACGCGTATCGATCCGCGGGACATAAGCATAACCTCGACATATCCCAGCGGCGTGGACTTCCTGTACAAAGAGGAAGCGTACAGAGTATCGATACCCGGCTGCCGCCAGGCCGATAACGCCTCGATGGCGATCGAGGCGGTATCCAGACTGAAAATATACGGCCAATGCCTGAGATGCAATGTTAAAAAAGGCCTCAGGAACGTAAGATGGCCATGCAGGCTTGAGAAGATCGGCGGCCTGCCAATAATATTGGATGTTACCCACACGGCGGCTGGTTCCAAAGCACTTGCCGAGGATGTCGCCGGACTTTACGGCGAGGTTGATATCGTGTTGGGGATGCTGAAGGATAAGGATGCGCAGACAATGGCTGAAAGTCTGTCAAAAATATCGCAAAGGGTGTTCATCTCTCCTCTTATGACAGAACGGTCGGCGGATGCCGAGGTGCTTCTGGATATATTCAGCAAAAGGTTCTGTGAGACAACTGTCTGCGGCAGCGTTTCTGAAGCGATGGACATGGCTTTGAGATCGATGAAGAACAAAAATATATTGGTCACGGGGTCATTCCACACCGTGGAAGAGGCAATAATATGGCTGAAAAGGACATATCCCGGATATTGGACATACTCTCAAAGGAGTACGGCAAAGGAGCATATCCCGGAAGGTCGTCGGAAGGCCTGAATCCGGAGTGGGAACCCGACCCGTTCCATGTGCTGATAGCTACTATACTGTCACAAAGGACAAGGGACGACAACACAAGAAAAGCCTCCGACAATCTTTTCAGGAAATATAATTCGATCACAGATCTGGCAGATGCCGATAGTGATGATGTTGCAGTTCTGGTGCGTCCAGCGGGGTTCCCCAAGCAGAAAGCCGAGGCAATAGTGGATTGCTGCAGGATCCTGAGGGATAAATACAATTGCTGCGTTCCCGAAGATACGGAAACGCTGCTGGAATTGCCGATGGTCGGGAGGAAGACGGCCGCCTGTGTGAGAGCATATGCAATGGGGATCCCCTCGGTGTGCGTGGATACTCATGTCCACAGGATATCCAATCTCATGGGATTGGTGGATACAAAGAACCCGACAGATACAGAGACCGAGCTCATGAGGATAACACCGAAAGAGAGGTGGATAGACATCAACAAGTGTCTTGTGAGACACGGACAGATCGTCTGCCTTCCAAATCATCCGCGCTGCGAAAAGTGTTCCGTGCGCCTGATGTGCGACGGTTACGAGAAA
>Ga0123357_10008193_pt1 | contig 13023 bp, 5 predicted proteins | sample TergutEmb28metaG_FD_89873 | JGI IMG/M metagenome (GOLD analysis project Ga0123357, IMG submission 89873) | Embiratermes neotenicus P4 segment gut microbial communities from Petit-Saut dam, French Guiana - Emb289 P4 | ecosystem: Host-associated > Arthropoda: Insects > Digestive system > Gut ...
ATTTAACATACGAACATTTACCGGCCACACCTAAAGACTGTCACCTCCATTTTAACCTACTGTGCCATGGTGTCAAGGAACTGAACACAAATAACCACAAATACATAAGTTAAATTTTGGAAACAATACTATAAAATACACTTACTTTTTCAGTGAACTCCTTTTGCAGTCTGACTTCCCGGTTAGCTGCCTCCAAGATCATATCCTGGTATTTCTTACCATCTTTCATAGCACACTGGTAGTTAACTTCACACTTCTCCAGTTGTCCTTGAAGGTCCTTTATCTAGATACATAACAAAATGTAATCATTAATATTATAATTACAGTCTTCTGAGATGCACTGCCAAACAATTTTGTAGACAGCTACCAAACTTACAGAGAAATCTACTGCCTTTGACTTCAGGGTAGAATATGGAGGCAGCAGTCTCACCTCTCACATTGCTACCAATCTACCACAATAAACAATATCACATTACAGAGGCTCTAATATCAACATTAACTGCTGTGACAATCTTAGATTCCATTCATGGCTCTTCTTCATTAGCAGCACGAACACCCTGTTAAATTCTAGTACATGTTGCCCATTATACTTTCATGCTATCTCTTCAGTGGTCTTCCTTAACTTGCTTCTCCCTGTTCATACATCTGAATATATAGTATAAATCATATATAAGTTATAATATTAAGATGATTTTTTTATAGATTCTCTAGCATTCATATTTAATATGTGTCGAATTTAGGTCACCTGTTGAGCTACTGAAAGATGATCTTCCCCTTAGTGCTGTAGGCATACATACCCTGTATGAATGCAGCAAGTTGTACATAGGATAGATGGGCTACACCTTGGCAAAAAGGTATAGGGAAAATGGACAACACACAAGAATATTCTAACCAGACAAATCAGTAGTGGCAGAGTACCAAGACAGACTTAAGAAGCTCAAGGTATTGACTAGGATCACCAGCCACAGGGACTGGTTCATGAAAGAGGCCATCCAGTTTCAGCTACATCCTGATACACTCATCATATTAACTCTTGATGATGGGAGAGTCTCTGAAGCATTGGATATGAACCTAAATTTCACGTGGCTGATCGCCCAAGAAGACTTTATTGCTTATTGCAGGACATTTAGAGTCTGTGGTTGTGAAGAATAAATATCAGGATTGACAGTAAAGAATAGACACACACAGCATGAAGAACTTGTAAAAATTAGGAATACAGACGTACACCTGACAAGTGGTCAAGGAACACTTTTTCTCAGAAATTATAAAGAAAAAAAGACTTCTCTTTGATGAACCAACTGATAAAATTAAATAAAAATGTTAATTCCACATAACTTACTTCAAGTTTTAAATTTGCCTTTTCTTGGTTTGCTTCTGCTATCAGGCTACTGTACTGGTCTGCAGCATTCTACAACAAATACAAATAATCAAATACGGTTTACAAAAGTTCTGCAAAAAGATGCTGATTCTGTTGTTAAACGGTCATAAGTAAATAAACAAGAAAACCACAATAACTCTTAGATGAGCTGTAGTCTCAAGTCTTCTGGAATAAGACACTATGAGAACCACATATTGTGCATTATTAGATGGGTTTTTATAGATGTAGACAAAAATGTTTTAAATATTTAACATTAAGGTGAGTGGACATTTTGCAGCCAAAGAATAAGGTGCTAGACTGTCATGTCAAAGATCTTAGGTCTGAAACTCACCAGAAAGTGTGAAATGTCAGTCCATCCCTTCCTTATGCTTGGAGGTGGGCAGAGACAAGCAAAGTGAAAACAACAAAACATGCTGTAATTACAAATATGACTGATGTTCAGCCATGATGTGGTTCAAGTTGTTGGCTGCCAGTCTCTCATTGAACAGGCCTGGGTTTGAACTCAGACCAGTCCATGTGGGTTTTATGGTGGACAAAGGATACTGCAACAGGTTTTTCTCCAAGCACTTCAGTTTTCTCCTGTCAGTATCATTCCATTGATATTCCATTTTCATTCATTTAGCTATCACTCACACTGTATAATATTAGCAGTTGCTGCATGTTTAAATAACACCTTCAGCAGTGACTAATTCTGTAATGAATTTGTATATTACAAGGAGAGTATAATTTTACAGATATGGAAAGATGACTTACAGCTTTCTGTCTTAACTTAAGAAACTAAAACCGAATACACATTACCTTCAACACTTCTTTATCAGCCTCAATGCAAGTCAAAACCTCAGATTTCTCTTTCAGTAAATTGTTTAAAAATGATACTTTTCCATTCAAAGACTCCACAGTGTCCTCATATGACTCATTTCCTTTCTGTGACTTGGCAGTCAATTTTTCTAACTCTCTAGTCTGAAAGACAAACACATGGCTCAGTAACAGGTGGTGTTCAAATGTCAGTCTTTTGTGTTATTAAGCTGTGTGGGATCATACATTGATTCTGACACTTCATAGAGCATGCTGCCTGTATCTTCAGTGTGACTGACTTAGGTTCATGTGGATGCTTGACTGCCTTAGAGAACATAATGAGTCCTTTCTATCATTTGGGAAAATGAAACTGGTCAATATAATCTATCCATTTCCTCCTTTTATTCACTTGCTGTATCTGCTTGAACCTAATTCATTTGCCTGTAAGATGGAGGCAGCACGTTCCATTAAAATGTCAGAATAGACTTATGATCCCCCACAGTATAATAACCCAGAAGACTGTAATTTCTATGATCCTAAAATTACTGAAGGCTTGCAATTAACCTTTATCATACCAAGGTGGGTACTTAAATTTTAGCACAAGGTTCATGTAAAAAGGTATTATTTAAAGGCAAAAAGATTAAGGTACAAGATAAACAGCACTTTGTGGAAAATAAAGCAGAAATTAAGGAGCATGTCTTAAAAATGAAGTAAATTTACTTTTTTCCGAAACAAATACAATAGATTTCAAGGGATTTGGTCCTAGATGCATTCAAACTGGCCAATGTAAGTCTTTAACAGTTTAACTCTTTAAACGCCAATTTAAATCCCATCTGCCATTTGTTGGCATTATTAGGAGCTCACCATATTCTCCACGTTAGCAGGATAAAGGTTAATATTAACAACCTATGATAAAAGTAATGTGGCATTCTTTTTTGATACATTATATTGAATTTAACATGTATTTCTTATGATTTGTACACTCCTTTCCACCATCTTAATCTACCAGTAAGCAAAAGGTCCCACCTGCATCTTACACTGCGCATGCCATGCCCAACAAGAAACATGGGAGTACCTTGGATAAGTGTAAGATTTTCAGTTTCTCAGCAAAATGCAATTCCTGTAACCTGATGGCCTGTTCCAGATTTACAATCTCAGTCTTCAGGTGATCAATGGACTCTCTTAAAGTGTCCAGCACCTTCTCTTGCTTAACAACCTAAAAATAAAAATAAAAACTAAAATAAATTTAAAAATTAAAGAATAAAAATAAAATACTTGTTAATATTAACTTTAAGTACAGTCCTCTTGTAATAATCTCATGGTTTTAACACTGGACTGTGTGATACGTTGGTTCATGCAATAAGGATGTAGAGCACAAGCATAATTTTTTGTGGGAAAAACACAAATTATATAAGAGAAAACAAGATTGAAAGCATGTACCAGACTGTGGCATATTCTGGAAGTACAATATTTGTAATGAATTGCAATGTGATGCCTCAAACCAGATTACTTACGCAAAATAAGTGCAGACAAATATGAATGTAGAAAGTGGCACCTCCAATGTCTGTCTCCAACATTAGTTACTACACAAAGTTAAAAAGCTACAGAACCTGCATGTTGGGTGTCCTTCACCAATTCATGTCAGGACAAATTTAGCAGTGAGATGTTGTGTGTAAAGATACACTTGGGAGCTTGGAATTACACTGCCAATAATTTAACTTTATAGGACTCTGACAATGGCATATGGCAGAGGTTGACAAAATGCAGGTCACAAAACTTACCTGTAAAAAGTAACATTCATATCGTTTTTACACGCATGAGGCTGTACCACCAATTGGCATTTTAAAAGACTTTGTAAAGAAAGGAAACTCATACTTAACTCAAACTAACCTCCTGTAGTTGAACAGAAGAAACTATCAAATAAGGCAAAATATTTTATTTTATTAATGGTTGGCTCTTGCCTAAGACGCCTCTGAACGTGTGGCTTCAAAAGCATGGCTAGCTGGCCACACCTGGTACATGGTCACAGTCAGAACTGAAAGCTTTTATGTGAAATCTTCCATGGTCACAAGGTTATTCTCAGGCTAGTGCAGGTATTTGTCCCATACTTTCTTTAAAGATAGTAACATTCTGTGTCTTCTGTTGGGTCATTAGTCAAGAAGTTGTTTCCACTTCCCATGATCTTTCGGCATTCAATAATGATCTAACCACATTTATTTCTGCTGTTCTAATTTATTTTTAGTTGAGTCCACAGCGAGTTCTACAATATCTCATTGTTACAAGTTTGTAAAATTCTTTTGACATCACTTGTTCATCATGCATCTACTTGAATAAAATTAATTTCACTTAATTCATACAACAGCCCTACAATGAAAGATCCAAATATTTAATATTGAAACACTACAGTTCTCTCGTTATATGTACATATATACATATTTATACATTCAATTATATTGACTGATTGTACACTGAATGTGGCTCAGAAAATGCACATTATTGTGATGTCATGCTTATGTGTTGAATGTCTGTTCAGACTGTGATCCTTACCTCTGCATAGCAATTACTGTACTGACTCTTAATTTCAGTAAGATCCATGAACAGACGGCGTATAATGCGATCCTTGATAATGACCTGAAATAGACACCAGTTGTTCATGTAATACTTCAGATGGAATCTGCTGATGATGAAAAGGCAGGAATAAGACATCTAGGTTTTTGTTTAAGGTTAAGTTTTAATAAACCAATGACGAAAAATGAATTTGTTATTAATATTCACACAGTAATTGCTGCAATATTTATGTCACAAAATCCTTCTGTACTAATCAATCTGTCCTCAAATAATACCCAATTTATTTGATTCAATTCCTGCTAGGGGCAAGAGGGTTTCCTCTAGTCCATAGCTTACATACCAGCTATTGGGCGACCTAGTATTGTATTCAAAGTGTACCAAAGGCTCTTCCCTCAAGGGTGAAGCATGTCGCTGACCACTTGCCTACATCTGGTGCCAAGGTTAAGAATGAATGGCAGTGTACTTCCATACCCACATATACCTTCATGTTAGGCACAAGGGCAACTTTTCCTTCACCTTTCCCAATATATTTTGGGGTTTGGGGATAGGGTTAAATCATAGAATCATACAATTAAGGACCTCTTTGAATATTGCCCATAGCAAGTAACTTCATTCAAAAATACATTTGAAATTCCCACATTATTTCATCAATGTATTCCCTCTGTTTTTCACAGGGCAATACTTGAATAATTCATGGACCCTTGTAATTGGAATGAATACCATTCCAAAGCAGTTAGTCTAAGAAGATTCTATTGACACATTTCCATAAAACATAGGGCCTAGTATGTCTCAGACACTGAAGATAATATCAGGTAACAAATAATAAAATTTATGGTTATAAACCGCCTTTAATAAATAAGTATTAATATAGAGGTTGCAATTATTCTAGGTTGTGCTGACATGTCACTGGGTGTTTTGTGTCTGATGTTTCAAGACAGTGCATGGGTCTCAACTTCAAGGGTCAAAATGTACATTGAAATCGGACACTTTGGCCTTTGAATGTGAGGCCACCACATTATCACCAATTATGGGGCACCAATCATCCAGTGACACAACACCACAACCCAGAATAATGGAGACCTCAACGGCACCACTGCAAAAGCCTATAAAACTTGCAAGTGCATTAATGTATTCTATAAAGTGAGAAAATTTAAAACCAACATAATATTATATTCATATTGCAGTCTTCTGTGTTCCAATACCAGGCAGTCTGGCAGACAGGTATGTAGGTACTACGATCTGAGCGGAACACCAGTACCCAGCTACAGAACACATGATCTCATAACCCAGAAGACTGCAATAAGCATATGACAATACGAATCTTCACAACTGTGAAGTACATTTAAATTCAAATGTAGACAGTGCATACAACCTCTGTTACCTCCTTCTATTTTATGTCCCACTTGTGTTTAGTCCCCCCCGTGTATTACAGTTATAAACATACTGTTTTATAGATAAGAAAACGTCAGACCAAAGGAGTTGAGTATGTGACTCAAAAGTTGGTAGTAGAAAATATGTTGGGTCACAAAATACCATAAACACAGAGCACTATGCTTTAAATTGAAGGTTTTCTATTAGCTTGTAAGGATACTCCTCCTGTGCTGATACAGTTGACACAAAATTGTTTATGTTTTACAGAGCAAGTTGCATGATTTTACACTCACTACATCCACTTTATTCTTTAACAAATGTGGAAACCTACCAAGACAGATGCATGATTACAAGCTTCTGTGGTGAAAGAGATGAGAATTGTGCTCTCCCTGGACTATTATGCAGCAAGTAGTGGTAATTTGTTGCCAACATTTCATGACAACCTATCAGTCCCATCTTCAAGGTTCAAGAGATGCTTGAAGATGGGACTGATAGGTCCTGAAACATTGGTAAGAAAATACCACTCCTCACTGCATAATTGCCCATAACAGCACAATTTTCTTGCCAAGAGGGATGTCTAAAACTTTATAAGAAACTGTCCAAATGTAAATTCTCACTTATTATGTATAATGCACTATTGTATTAAGGAAGAAATCAAATTGATTTTCAGGTCATTAACCATGAACTCACACTGACCACAGTAAAAGTTACAAACCCAGAGAGAAACAAAATTTTTAAACACAAGAACCAGTAGCTGTAATGGGCCACAGAAAAAAATACAAAGTATGAACATTTATATAACATGGACTACCTGCTAGAGCAATTATACAAAATGAAAGAGAAAACAGAAAATCTTCATCATTTGAATGAAAACTTTTTGAAATGAAGTGTAGCATGCAGACACGTAGCTTACACTGAAATGCAACAAAACAAACACAAACTGCACTGTCTGTACAAGCTAATTACAACCACTGGCATGTACTTGTAACTCACACTGCTACATGCTGTATGGGCAGGCAAGTCACATGCTAAGTCTTGCAAATATAAATGTTTTGATGTTTAACACAGAAAGCTGCTGAAGTACCGTTCAATCATGCTGCTTGGCACAATTTGAAGCAATAAATAAAATGGACTTGGTACTGTTCAGTGTTACAAATATGTTTACAGATTAATAACTGCTTCTTTCACATCCTTTTATCAAGAGAGTAATCTTCCAGGTATTGTGGTACAGAACATTTATTATGTAACAGCACATAGAAAGACAATGGAGGAGAAATGAATGGGAAACAGGAAACGTAGTGAGTAGTCAGTAACATCCACATGAATGAGGAGCAAAGCCTCTCTAGCAGCAGTACATGTGCCGCAAGCTAACATGCACTCCTTGGCTGCCAGTAGCTGACCAAATGGTCACCCTCTGCCAAACTACACGGAATTGTCCATTTGGACACTTGACAGTAACAGGTATCTGCACTTGTGCCACCATACAGTCAGTATAGTATACAGTGACTGTGCAGTGCTTATACAGCTTTTATTAATCTACAAAACTCTCCATTTCCATATATACTTCTACATTATGTGCAGGCCATTAAGAATGGAGACTATGCAGATGCACAACCCATAATATTTAAGAACTGATAATCTAGAACAATCTGCTACTAAAAGCAGTTTATTGCAGTCATCCTGAGGAAAGACCTAAAAATGTTCATGAGAAACTGTAAGATAGTGACAAAACACTGTACATGAAACACAACTAATAAACCTAAATTAAAGAAAACCCTGCATAACTTATGGAATCAGCCACAAAAATAAACATAAATCTGATAAATCTTATCTAGGCAATGTGTTCATATTCACATTTTACTTTATAGAGAGGAGAATCATGCTAATCACTAAAATCAAAATTCTACTTCAAGACTCAAAACAGTTAAAATTATGGCAAAGTTAATCAAACTACAAAACACACAGTTACCACAACACATAAATATTAGAACAGTGGCACACATGAACCTTACCTGAACTTGTAGTGGTTACATGGCACTGTGCTGGCAATACATTGTACAGTCATATGTTTTTTAAAACCTCTCGTAAACTCAAGTTCATGTAAAGCATTATAGTGTACACACAATAAACCAACTGAATCTATGCAATTCTTAGAGACATAAGAGGATTACAAATGGACATGAATAATATATAAGTAGGAACAATACAGGCCTGCAGCAGCCCCCCTCAATTATGGTTTTGCCAACTGCAGGATTTTGTTTTATGTACCTGCAGTTTTTGTGTCCAAATGGCAATAGTAGGGAGGTGCTGACAGAAGATCTGCACAAATGCTGTCATCAATAGCTGGGTCATCGTGGGCATCACATATTTGAATTCTCAGCAATACACTGTAATGGCTTAAAGGTAAATAATTAAAATGATGATACTCTCTCAATTAGTATGTCAGCCAAACACATATATTTGAACATGTTATTACGCATTTTTCATGTTTAATGTAGGAACAAAAAATGCACTGAAGCTCTAGCGAGTGTTAAGGGTTCCTGTGGTCCTCCTAGCTCCCAATTTCCCATCTGTTGTCTTCCCATGGCACTGTTGATCAGGAATGTAAACCGTGTCCCTGGGGAAACATCTATGCCATTCAAAAAGACCATTTAAGAAAAAAGTTTATGTGAGAAAGAGACAAAAATCCTATTATAGGAGAGATACTGTAGTTCTGAATGACGTAAAGCAAACAAACAGGACAAGGAAAATAAATAGGCACACAAAGAAACAGGGGTATCATAACGAAACGAAAACAGGAAGTACAATATATATATTAATTTTCATGGAGACTAATGAGGAAGAACTGCTAATAGCATGACAATTGTGACTGAATGAAATTAAATAAAATGTGGGGGAGCATCCAATTAGAGTTAAGAGAATTAGCTAGCACACAGTTTCTCAAACTATGGTATACCAATCACTGTTCATTGATATACGGCCTTAATAAAAAAGTGAAGTATAAGAAAGGATAAAAATGTTTCAAAATGAACAAACTATAAGCCAAAGTATTGGCTAACATACAGCATTGCTGGTAACCTGACATAACTAATCCCCACTGTCAGTCAATTTTAGGCTTTTATTTCAACGAAAAAAATACCGGTGGTTCATCAAAACTGTTAAATTTCATTAAGTAGTATTCTGGCACATATGTTTGACAACCCCTGAGTTAGCAGATACTGGTTTCCCACAGATAATAAATATAAACATAAACTGTAAACATAATTTAAGAAGATAAGACAAGCTAGAGGTTTCATGGAGTAATAAGGAATAATCAGGCTTGGAAATTCAACTTGATAGTGCAACTAGAGCCACCAACAGTTGTAACATAACAACAGTGTTTTATTGTACATAGGAGTACTTTAAATACTGTTTTAAATGTGATTCAATACAATTACTTAAAACAATCACAAAAACAATTGCATTATGATCTTCAGTTACATAAAATAAATAAAATTTGTAATGGTAAGAGGATGCAGAAAACCAAACGCAGCTAAGGAAGGTTAAAGAAAGACTTCCTTGGCATGTGATTGTAGTGGGGACCAAGGACTGTAATAAGGGAGAAGGATAATAAGTACAGACAATGTATGTGGAGGACATATAGGAAGATAGATCTGGATACAATGGATTTACATAAAAATCAGTGCATGGTAGTATTTACTAGAACAGAAAAATGCACCTGAGCAAACCCCATGTGCACATAACAAAGATCGGGGTTAAATTGCCTGCAGCTACTGTCCATGTATATTTAAAGTTATCAACTGCACACTAACAGCATTGTCAAAACGGCTTCATTATAGTGCTGTGGAGGTTAACTGACTGTTTCTGCCATATGCACCAAACAAATAAATTTAATGTGTTGTTTTTGGATTTGATCAATTAATATTTGGAGGAATAGCAATTCATTTCAGTAACTTACATTCCTTACTTCTGGCTACTCACCCCTAAACAAGGTACGTGGAAGTGCCTAAAGACAAGTTAGTACTAAATTAGATACCAGTCTGAGTATAATTATTAACAACTTCAAATAAGCGATTCATAGATGTGTAAAATAATTTATAAAAAATAAATGGTTGAAAAGGAGCAACAAGGATTATAATAAACAAGCGGTCACATACAAGGGCGGAGAATTGTAAAAAGACAAGAAGAATAACCTTGAGCAAAGCAGAACTGATAAAAAAATTCATTCAGATTTTGATGAAACAAGATTATACACACCTTATCATGTAGTTCAATTCACAGCAACAGACACACATATTACTACATGGAAGTAAACTATACTGTGCCCTGCCTCACACAAAACAGTGACAGTGCTTTATAGTTTTACCATTAAATGTGCCACAACTGTATTTCTTACAATACTTGTTCTTTGAGATAATAACATGTCCAAGGCACTTTTCTTACCTCTGAAAACAAGTGTCAATCTCTACAACTCTGGACATAAACACAACGAATGCTCACAGATGACTCACACACAAGAACATATCTACAAGGATTCATGTAAATGCAGTTGCATATTTGAAACAGTGTGTTTAAATAATGAGTCACTGTATGCTTCACAATTTATCTGCAGAGGATGCACGTTAATATTATCTCTGGAGAAACTGAAAGTGGCCAGAAATAATCTCTACATTTTATAAGACCAAATCCCTTGAAACTTATCACTCTTTATTTCTGGCGTCAGTTAAACTGAGTCCCTTAGTATTTCTGCGATTAATGGGCCTATTATACATGCAGCAGATAATGATGAATAAACATGATGCATCAGTGGAATGATAAATGACAGGGGAAAACAAAGTGTCATGAGATAAACCTGTCCACCTGCAACTTCATCTGTCACAAACCCCACATGGTTTGGGATTGAAACCAGGCATATATGGTCACAAGAAAGCTATTAATCACCTGAGCAAGGGCATTGCCTTAAATTCCTGTATGTTATTCTAGAAAACATGGAAGACCAACTTCAATGTGTGTTACAATTTGTACACTGGTATGAAATGTGCCTGAAATTGGAAGACATAGCTTGCAGCAGCTATTGTAATACTGAGGAAGTGATAAGAACTTTATACTAAAAACACTCTTTAACTGTGGATGGGCCACCTAGGTTGCATGGTAAAGCATGATTTTCTTATGCAGCAGAATAGCTCAGCTGTCTTGCTTCATGAATAGGCAATAATAAGACTGTAAACAAGAGAATGAAATGCTTATTATTGTTAGGGAATTAACATAGTAGGGAAGACTGGACATCAACTGACAAACTAAACAAAGTGGAACAGTTTGTGGTAAAGAACTATATCCTTAGGATGCCAAGATTTAAAGGGAATGAAAACTACAAATTATTTTAAACCATGCCATAAAATGGAAAAACAACAGGATAAAAATAAGATTCAAGCACTGGACTTCAAAATTCAAGAAGCATAACAAAAGGGGGGAATATATATACATATATAAAGCAATTTGGAATAAGACCATCAGAAAGGAAGTAACAGTTTCTGAATGCCTTAAAAGGTTAGAAAGTAACACATTTCAGAACAATGGTGCCACAAAAAGGACAGATACAAACACCATACATAACACAGGTATGGAAGTACAAGATAATGCACAGACTCCAAAGAAAAATGTAAGTCAAGAAACTTTACCATGTGACTGAGTTCAACAACAGAGAAAAACATCTGGAAGACAGATTAGTCCTGAATTGCATGGCAACCAGCCCAATGATGATCTATCCAAATGAAAAGTGACGCAAATGAGAAGAAGTGTACCGATATCCATATCATGTCTGGAGTTATAACTGACAGACAAGTAAGCTTGCGATCACTACGTGGGACCAACAGAAACAGAATTAGCATAGTTATTGAACTGGAAATTTTCTGAAACCAAGAGTCACCTAATAAGAAAATACAATGTAATTGTAAGTGACAAATCTTTTGCTATTTGCCTGACTCTTGAACACAAAACTCAATCAGGCAAAACAATACTTTCAATATGCTCTGCCACTGGCAATAGACTATTAGGACACATGGTGAATCTGAGTGATACTGACCGTTCGACATCTATATTAACAGCAAACACATGAACAAAAACACACACATCTGTTACTGTGTTAATTTAGGGTTTGCACATGCAAACTGTAAAGAATGACACTTTTGAATGGTGCACCTTCTACAGCGTATAACATATTTATGGCACTGCTAAACGGTATACTCTGCAATATTACCCCATAGCACCAAAAAAAAATAAATAAATAAATAAATAAAAAACCAGAAAAGCTACAGATAAAGATAGCCATTACTTGACAACCAACTGTGATTCACTTCTTTGTAACAGGCAAATATATACAGTGAATTACCAAGGTTATATAATTTATTAACACGTCACACAATATATAGATATTTGACAACTATGTCTACTCACTGCATGAGCTGCAGTGATAGCTGAGACTGTGTTACTGGTACTGTGGAGTGAGGGTTAAAGGTCCAATTGCAGTATGTACCTTACATATCACTCAGAGCTGTTTCCACATAAAATACATGCCCCATAATCCTCCTCACATTCATGATGAACTAAATAAAAGCTTCTGCAACACGAAGAGGAACTCCACATCAAAAATGTGGATTAACTGTGCCCCATTACCTCTTGTTTGTGTTCTTGTGTCCATTCAAATAAAATCAAGCCCTGTCTGAAGAAGTGACAACCCAAAACCAAGAGTATGCAGAAGATATGTTACAGAAATTACAGGATCAGATGGCTGCAGAGTAAACAATTTAGGTTCTCAAAGTTTCTTCTGATAGATCTGTTCTCTGTGCAAGGCTTACAATGCATATCTTTAAACCAAGCCATGATGTTGCCCAATTTCATTCTTCTTTGTGTAA
>Ga0123357_10008194_pt1 | contig 13023 bp, 6 predicted proteins | sample TergutEmb28metaG_FD_89873 | JGI IMG/M metagenome (GOLD analysis project Ga0123357, IMG submission 89873) | Embiratermes neotenicus P4 segment gut microbial communities from Petit-Saut dam, French Guiana - Emb289 P4 | ecosystem: Host-associated > Arthropoda: Insects > Digestive system > Gut ...
TACAAGGCAGAACAAACAGTTACCCCTTCCTGTTGCAAGAACATTCGTTCAGTTGATAACTAGATATCACTTCTTATAAATACATACAAAAGAAACAGCCTGACATTCAAACATGCATTAAGCAGAAGTTCTGGCAGGCCATGCAACTGAATGGACGGATAATCTGTGGCAATGGAGGTGGGAGGTGGGAAAGAGAATATGTGTTTTGGTATGCATACACTTCTATATACAATATTCTAAGGATCTCACAGCAGTGCAGATGAAGCCTTATGGAGTGTTGCACCGAATTAATTGGTAATAATTTACAGATGTTTCAGAGGAGCTTGCTGCCTCCATCTTTGGGATCTGAGTAGTTGAAGAAGGCTTGGTCATTTTATGCTATCTCTTATGCTCTGGCCCTTAGATTATGATAAAATGAACAAAATGAAGGTGGCACAAATACATCACGTTTTCCCAACTGCAACAATGAACCGTTCAGGAATCTGCATGCAGGAAAAGCTGTAACGGCGGTGACAGCAAGAAAAGTTTTAAAAATACGACATGATGAATTACGTTATAACAACTTCAATACGGATTATACAAATAATGTTTTCATGTTAAGTCTGCTCCCGTAAATCTTATTGGAAACTTCTAGCTGCTTCGTCCGGAAATTAAGGTTTCCAGTTTAATTCAGGACATGAGACCTGGGACTCAGGGGATTATCGGACTCTGCTTCAGGGAAACTATACATGTGGCAGTGACACATTTTCAGATTCTAATAAAGAACGATATGAGGTGGAAGACACTGCATGTCTGCACTGACAGCAGTGCTGGCTTCCTACACACTCCAAAGCACACTTGTTAAATTGCATTGCAAATGCACTTGGAATAAGTGAGTCGCGACTGACGTGGTACTGCTATGATTTTAACTGTCATGAATTGACTTCAGTGGAGGTGCTGCAATGTGATGGCGTTAACGTACAAATCTTACTTAGTCTGCTGCCTAGTAACTGAAATGAAATTTGTAAATTCCAGTTAAACTTCCTGCATCTCATTGCAAGAAAAGTGAATAAACCACACTTCGTAGTCTCTACACCCACCAAATACAATGCTGGCTGTATTACACGTAGTAATGCGCACAATATCTTGCAACTATTTCGCTTTGAAAGTGGAGCCAGTCGATCCTACATTATCCTGTTCGCATAATTTCAAAACGAAAAAAATGCAGAATCATATATAAACTTATACTGTATACAAGAGCGAGCAGGCAGGGATTTGAACCACACACAGTGTGCTTTCCATGAAACAGAACATCTTCGGGAACGTCGTTAACTTTCCGGCTGTACCAACTTTCGCACACACAAAAGCTGGCAATGTCACGTTCCTACAGCACTGAAAGTGGTCTTACGTTTTGCCGAAATTACATGAATCATTGCTTTATATTGTTAGAAATGTTAGAGACTATGTTTAAACTAAGTTTGTGGTTCACAGTTAATCATTCTGCACTTGCAGGTTATAATGCGAACAGCCTGAAAGCCTCCTCAAATTCTGCCAATCATACATTCGTGACAAAACTGAACAATGTGGTGTCCTGAAGTTCGGGATTTCGAACATTTGTAATCACACATTCTAATAAATTTGTTTCGAATTTTCGTGACTCGTTCCGAAGAATCGGAGTAATGGTAAGTGGCACCCCATCGGCTCTCTCCGTTCTCCTGCAGTTACACAGATCAGTCTCAGCTCAGTCAGCCTCTGTATTTTACAACGCAAGGCTTATTGTTTTCGTGTTATAAGGAATGAGACTCTCCTTCAATTATTTAATATATTTTATGCTTCCATTAAGTACTTGTACTTTACGAAAAATGAACTTCCGCGCTTTTTAGGCCTGCTAAGGTTATCATTTCATGTTTTCACAACTTGGAACCAAATATGCATTTTATATTGAAAATGAATTCCGATGTTCTTTCCAGTTTTGTCGCTGCAGATTGTTCAAGTCCATCGAGACTGTATCGTAGTCTCACAAATCCACGACATCTCGACCTGATTAACTTAAAATATATGTTTAATATTAGGGGCGAACATGACAAAGAATATTAATAATTGTCCAACGGGATGCAACACAAAGCAGTCTATTTACTATTCTGCAAGGTCACTCTACATGTTGCGGGTGTCAACCACACCCATCATCAGGAGTATACAAAACTGTAACTACAGCCTCCAATGTGGCCAACTTGACCGCTTTGGAGGGAGGTAGCTGCACAAAAAATATGACCAGTACCGGAGACTGCAGTTACAGTTTTGTGTACTCCTGATGATGGGTGTGGTTGACACCCGAAACATATAGAGTGACTTTGCAGAATAATAAATAGACTGTTTTGTGTTGCATCTCGTTGAACAATTATTAATTACACCTGCGATGCACGGGACCAAAAACATAAAATGACAAAGGATGTCATCCAATTAAGCACGCACACACACACACACACAAACACAAAACCACGCAGTATTCACATTTGGTTTACTTACTGAAAGTAAAAGTAATAATAAATTTTCGTGAAACACGGAACTTAATTTTGTGTCCCTTTATCTCGGCGCCCCGAGGTTGCGGCTAGTTCCACACACGCTTAAAACTAGACACTTTACTAGAAATGACAAGCAGAAATCACAAAGCCTATTTTTTGTTATTTTGTCTTTATGAATAAATTATTACTTAAATAGAGATGCTACACAAATTGGATTCGTGGGATGTAACCTCCGAAGTTTACACAGTCGCAATGAGTGTACTTGTCTATTTGCAGACCATATTTTGCAAATATGGCATTAGTATGCCTCCATCCGAACTATAAGAGCGTAGCACCCATATTTCGTTAGTTATAACCATCAAAGAGAAATATCCATAAAAAATGTACGTGCTTCTCAAATATTTTATTTATCATCTTCAAACCGGGATCTCCATACAAACTGTACTTTCTTAGCTCCAGTATTTAATTAGTTATCAATACCAAAAGAAAGCGAGAAAAGCTTTTTTCACATTTTACAAAAACATAACCTACAAAAGTCGGACAATTTACTTACACGGTGTAACACCCACAATATTTCGTGTCTGCCATGTTGTCATTACTGATTGTGGGAGACTGAAACGAAGTGCGTTGGGAAGACACCAATGGCATCACGTTCGTACCAAGTTGTGTGAAAATGGACCAACTGCTTCAAAAATTGAAATTGTCGAGGCATAGACACACAGCATGGCGATCTCAGAAGCTTGCATTTATTGTTCCAAAACATTTGGAAATATCTGAATGTGTAAAAAAGTTACAATGAACCACGTTCAAAACTCAGAAGTTAAACAAACAACACATTTCACGAAATGGGTTTATCAGTCATTTACAAACAGCGCCGTTTCCAATGTCTCTGAGCAATGACTCACACTAACTGCTAGTCAGCGGACTGGTAACTGACTTAAAATCCACGTTCTTGTGGTTGACATTACGTTTAGATACCTACAGATTTTCTCTGTAGAAGACTTCAGCTGTCGATTAGTCGTTCCCAGCTGGTGTCTTGCTAACAAACATGGAAGTAAATACATATGCTGCAATTTAACATACATCAGTGATTTTAAATTTATGAAGGAACACAGACCCGAAAAAAAGAGCCTGCGGATTATAAAACTGTACTGATATAAAAGGTAAACCAGTCCCGTTACAGGCCTGGAGTGGCCCAAAGGGTTCCAGGAAGTTAAGTTTCCCAGATTTCATGACAACGGCACAGGATGGTGGTAAGGTTGTCAGCCTTAGGCACCGGTCGCCTTTACCACCAAGAAATGCTCCTGGTACTCATTTCTGTTAGAGGCTGAGTCGACCCCAGGGCCGTAGTGTGTTCGGAAGGATTTATGTCAATGAAAAATTCCAAAATTGGATCGAACAAGCGACCTTCCGATTCGTAGCACAGCACCTTAACCACTAAGCCAAGGCGGTCCCCTAAAACTATACTGATAGCTTCGATAGCTTCTTTGATTCAGTAGGAAGGGACAAAACTGAAATGTAACGGATAAACTACGGGGTGAAGCCAGAAATTCGGTAGATAATTCTATCCACATACGAAGGAAACGTAATTTAGATAACAGCTACCAAGTTTCCCGCACCTTGCTGACACAATCTTCTTCTTCTGCACTATGTACAACATGGTGCTGCTTTAAACGTTAGTCGATGGAAGAAGTCCCAAAAAAGAAGATTGTGTCAGTCACATGCCATCATTAAAACCCCACAATGCTGCATTACCGTATCTTCGCCGTCACTGTAGTCACAAACTAGCCTGAACTTCAGTACATTCTGAGGGCTCTCACTGTCCACCAAGTCCTCCAGCGACTGCGCCAGTAGCACAGACACCATCTGACTGTCCACATCTAGGTACGCGAAGTAACTAGCATCTTCCACCTAAAACAGAAAAAGAAGTAAGAGAAAGTGAAGTGTCCAGAGCAGTCAGCACTTATTCTAACCCGATTAATTTCGTGTTTGAGCTTTAATTTATTCTGTCACAACGACATCTATTATTTACGTTAACCCAAAAGCGTTCCGGTTTTCTGGGTGACCTTCTGTGTGTATTTATGTAAATACATTATATTTATGAGTCTTTAGGACAAACAGCGTCAAGTGAAAAGCGGTAAAGTTCTCTCTGTACACGTCATGAAGGCATATAAGGGACGTGGCGGTATAGTGCCTTTCTTTCTTAAACTCGGCATTGGATAGAGGTGAGTTGTCAGTAATACGAAGCAATCACTTACCACCCGGGGGAAAGATCCCCCGGCTGGATGGCCCCAGAGCAGTTTCTGCTTTATCTAAAGGTTCTACACACGCACACATATGGTGACATATTCATTCCACCATGTCAGTTAGCAATGTATTGGCTGCGCTACAGGGTGGACAACTGGGGTGCGGCTTTCTGCAGACACACAGGTCTTTATTTCAAGTTTTGGTGCCCAACCAGATGGCACCGCGTGCTTATGTAAGAAATTAAGGAGTTCAGGGCGCATAGCTGACCACTCACTTCCATCTACTGCCAAGGTTAAGAATTTATGGGTCAGTACCTCCACTGTCCCATAACTCTTCAGGGCGTGATGCTTAATTAAACACAGTGTAAAATTTATTTTTAGTAAGAATAGTTTTCATAGACATTGCGGAATTTAATTTGAAAAGAGTAACATTACACTTAACTTCATGCATCCTGTTGTGTTGGAGATTAAATATAGGCAGATTACCAGCCACCAAAAACACAATTTTATAAAAATAATAAGTTGACCAGCTACATGTTTCGACCCTCTAGGGATCATCTTCAGGCTGATATTTGAAACATACTAGGTAGTAAGTAAGATCATGTGCGGAAGGGAGATCTCGCTTCTGACAGGTTTTTTTTACAAGTCTGGTTTTTGCATATGATTTGATTTCAAGATTAAAATTGAAGATTATAATTACAAGATTAAAATTAAATTGGAATTGATTAATTTTAATCTTGTAATCTTGAATGTTGTGTCGAATTTCAACGCGATCCTTAAGTTACCTTACTCCGAGAGTGACGTGTGCCCGTCGGAGGCCCTTAAGTCGGGAGTCAAGTCGAAGAGAAACATGAAACATCCGTCTATGAACATGTCGTGTGTGATCTGGAGACCCGTGTCCGAATGATGAACCCCGGAACCTTCGAAAATAGTTCCGTAACCCATTATTGTCGTCTTCTCGTGACCGGTATTCATAGTTAGACCCTAAGTTGGGATCTGTTTACCATTCACTTACATCATAAAATGGGTGAAACCGAAATTACCAACGTTGTAAGGGCTGGTAGACGCCGAGCCCAGAAATTCCGGGTTCTTGACCATCGTGAGGGTTCCCAAGACGGCATTATCTATCGATAGGGATTGCGACCAGGTGGAAAATGTAAATGTTTTAAGTGCCACTCTCGTCAGGTCGAATCGCGCGGGCACCTTGCACTGAGCATTCGTGTGTGCCAGTAATATTGCGGGGGACGGCATCAATCGTTTGTCGTATGTCGTATCGATAAATCTGAAGACTGCTTTTCTATCGCTTTTAGGAACCAGTCGATAAAATCCTTTCTTCAACTTTGTAAATTTGATCTGAAGTCGCAAACCCGGCAGTACCAGTTGCGGGACGTTGAAGAGTTTGCTATGTGTCCTGTCTTAATTTCCACCTTTTTGCTGTGTTTGTTTCTATTCCACATTTCGACGAACCCCTTGTTGGTAGTGGTGATGGTGGCCGCGGTAGGATCGCGTTTGTGATATGTGAAGTTGCCGCATCTTGCCCGTACGTCAGCAGATCTCGAGATAGGCGCGGTACTAAAACAGATCCTTCGACGGTGTGATGGATACGCCGTTAAGAGTGACGCTACACTGACTGAATAGCGAATGAAGGAAACTTTTGATGACCGAGGAGTGTTCAGTCTCTTGAAGGTCAGTCCCGTCCATCTTCACCAAGTCTCTTTTTCGGGTAAGCGGGTCCAGCCCGGGCGTAGGGTTGACCATCCAACCCCATCTACAGCCGAGGTTAAGGAAATTGTAGAGATATACTTCCAATCCCTTGTTATTGGATAAAATTTATCTTTGTGCATTACACCCATATTTGAGGGCACAGAATTATACAGGGCGTGTTTTTACGTATCAAAGAATTTACCACGAAATAAAATATAATAAAACTAGGACTAGTAAATTTTCCACGTTCTTGTGTTGTGGTCTTCTGAATTGTGACACTAAGCAGTACGGCAGGCGGGTGCCAACCTTCTGAAGGAAGTGTCACCGCTTTCAGCATCAACTTCGCCCTATACAAGCATTAAAATTCCTTAGCATTTGTTTCGCTACTCCACTACTGACGCTTAAAATACCACACGGCTAGGCTATTGCACTCGATTACTTGCAAACTTATTTAAAACACAGTCGAAGATTACAATGGCTTTCATACTAACTGTGAGGGAGGGAGAAATGTGTTGTTGAAAGATGCTGTCACCTGCTAGGGCTACACAGTCTCATTGGTCGATGATTGAAACACGAGAATGAAAGATAAATAGAGAAGTGTTCGGAAAAAGTCCCATCCAAGTGTCAAATTGTACACCAAAAATCTCACACGGAATGGCCTGGGACCGAACCTGCGCCTCCGCTCAGAAGGATCAGCAGCTAACGACCTCAGTCATGGCATGGCACCGTCACATCAAGATTGTATCGCTGTTTTCTATAAAATGTCTTCATTATTGACTAATCTAACCATTAGGACTATCTATCGAAATTTTTTAAAAGAATTTTTATTTCTCTGTACGACATGACGATACGGCAAAAATCACGATGTCATAAAACATTTAAAAAACGCGGGAGAAAGATTTATTGGTTTTATCCCATAAATTGAGTGCTTTAAAAGAGAGTGCCGGAGGTCGCCCCTGTCACTAAATTTTGTATGACGATGCCTAATTTTTATGGATTCTCAACATGGAAGTTGCTTCTTTTCAGCCTACCGTCGCCTACAATTTTTAGGTAACTCCCACATTTCTGTAAAAATTTGTGGACCCATGGTTTACAATAATGTTCCGAGAAATTGACCTAGATTTTGCGATGTGTAAAACAGCGTTAAATCCGCTAAAAATCTCTTCTTCATATTTAGATAAAATGTTAAAAATGAAACATATGAGGCAGGTTAACCTGAGGAGTTCGTAGTTATTTGATAGATATATCTTGATCTTACGGGATAAAAGAGATTATTTTAACAATGCCAAAAATTAAGCCATTTGTTACAACATGACCCAGTTTAAACCATTTAAGTCTTACCAAGCAGTTTCTCTAAGATCAAGCCAATCATTGTCACCCAAGACATACTTGTCCTGAGTCTCGCAAGTGTATCTTTACAGAGATCTTCGAACCATTTATTTTCAACCTACATCACAGCTACAGTTTCCACGTTGTCACGATATTAGTAGAGGACAGTTTTACAGTATTACATTCCTGTCTTTTCTCGTCATGTATGATCGTAAGGAATATAGAATATGAGATCTTACCTTGTCAACAGGCTGAATACTCAGATTGCGTCGAGGATATACCTCGACCTGTAGAACTTCGCCGCCCACAGGTGCATTTTCTGGTACACGAACAAACCTCAGATACTCGCCTGCGGGATAAAACTGGCAACCTGTAGCGAAAAACAACAATAAATACAAACATGCACCCCTTACTTCCGCAATTTTGAAGGCAGTTTCAAGGAAAAAGGACTGTTAGGTGTCAACAACGGAACTGACCGAACATCAGCAGGTCAGTCGAGGCCACCCGTAACAAGGCGGCCAAACCAACATACAGATTACTGTCTAACATTAACTGCCTACCTGACTGAAGTTACCCGAGAGTTTCCTAAGCCGTAAGTTAAATGACCCCTGATGGGGTCATAAGGATTTTTTTATTGACTTGATCCTTCTAGCCGCACTATATTCCTGGGTTCAACTCAACCTCTAAAAGAAATGAATGCCCGGGGTATCTCCTGGGGGTAAAGGCAGCCGGTGCCTACAGCTGACAGCCTTTCCACTTTCGTTTGCCGACTCTATGTAAATTCTGGAACCCTCAGTCTGCTGGAACCCTAACAACCTGTCCAGACCTGTACAGGGATAAATTTACCTTTATAAGGCAAAAGACGGAGCACAGTCCACTTCTTCCCACGCAATTACGTCACGGAGTTCTTCAGCCGAAATGACATTCCCCCCCAAAAAGTTGCTTTGACCATCAGCCAGTGCAGTCACAGCCTCACTGCGTTAAATTTCGAGTCACCCATCCACTCAGCTTTGCCCCCAAGGCACTAACTACCAGATGGGCGCATCTACATCCAACAGCAAGTCCTTAATGCTTCTAGAACACTCCAAACCGTTGGTGTTATCACCCCCACGCCCGACGCCAAATCATTTTTAATACACACTTATCACACTCCAACTACGCGTTTCATTTGCAGAAATTGTTTAGTTGAAACAGTCACGTTCGCAAAATTCCCTGCGCTTAGTTAGTTCTTGAGATGTCTGGGTGGCTGGAAGTGATGAAATTGACGCAAGTGCGTATACTAAACTTCAACAAAAATTACAGTCTATGACATCACTTCCTCAAGGCAACATATAACTCAGCAAGCATAATATACGTTCACGGCGAGCCCTACCCATTCCTGTATACAGATAGTATAAAACATTCGGGTTGGTGAGGCATGGAGAAGAGGGGTGGTGTGTGACTTTAGGCTTCAGCCGCAATGTAAATGATATCTTCTTTTTTTGGCGTGTTACGCAGCCTAGATTGGTAGTTATCGCCGTTGCGGAACAACCTATCGGTCCCACTTTCAAGGGTCAACCCTTGAAGGTGGGACCGATAGGTTGTCCCGAAATGTCTGTAACTAAATACCAATCTAAGCCGAGTAATATTCAAGAACAGAGAAAGAACTCACGAGAGGGTTTCTTAAAGTGTTCCTAAACAAAGAAATTCTAAATGTAGATCGCACAGCTCGGACTCTACAGCAAAAGCACTTCGTCATGTAACATCGACATGCTGTCGTCATCATTCCGGCTCAACTGAACGCTTTGCAAGGTGATAAATTTGGTAAGGCGCAACTCTCTAGTTTTCACTAACATTTCCTAAAAGATGGCGAAACTTATTGCTTTATTCTCACTTTACGCAATGGGTACGTGTCTTAAGCCATACTAATCACCATCCTCACATCTACGCCTAAAACGTTCCAGTATTTTTCTTTAGGTTTCCCGAGTAAGACCCTAGACACATTTCTCGCCCTCATGCTCTTTCACATTGAATTCTCCCTCATTTACTTCACACTAATGTATGCGCGTTTCCGACTTAAATATCAGCCCGGTCACGGGCTACAGTGATAGTGACCTTGTGTTTCTTTCAGTTCCTGTGGGCCAATGGTCTTCAAACTCTTAATCTTTGATTAAATCCAAATTTTCGCAGAACCCCTGTGAAGTAAGAGTGTACGCTTTGTGTACACACTTGAAATACAGTTTTAAAACACACATTTTCTTTACAATACAAAATATTTGCTCGCGATTACGAAAAACAAGACATTACTGTTGGTGACTTGCCCTGAAAATAAACACAGCGAAGATTATGCATAAAGATAAACCGAAAAAATGCAATTAAAAACTATCAAATTTATGTTTAGCAATTTTCATGTAGAGGAAATGTGCTTGCGGAATCCTGAAAGACGCCCATGGAAAACTGGGTTTCCTGTGCACGAAGTTTGAAAGTCACTGCTCTAGGTGAATATGGAGTGGCATCTTTAATTTCGTCCTTCAAATCCTTACCATGCACCACTTTCCTATCATTCCAACAGTACAGCAAATGCAGGAAAAACAGTGTCCTAGACTGTGCCATGAGTCAAGCAGTCAGTCGGCGGCGTCTGATAACAAAAGGTTCAGGTTCAATCCCAGGCAATTTTCTGTTGGATTTGTGACGGAAAAAACGTCACTGGACAAAGTTTTCCGCCATTATTTTCGGCTGTACCCTGCTACTACCATTTCACCGGTGTCCCATACACATTCATTTACCTTTCAACAACTGACTGCGTTAAATAACGCATTTGAAAAGAAAAGAAGAGTAAAATACAATGTCCCTTTCATAAGGCGTATAGGTGAAGAAGAGTTTTAAGTCCACTCATTCTTAACCTGCACCATCGGGATACACCCCCGATGCCCATTGAATATGAGGTATTGTGGGCCCCAAAGTCTGTCTGGACGTTTCGGAGAACAGAAAAATTTCCTGGCTCTTCCAGAATTCGAAGCCCAAACCGTTCATCCCTCAGCTAGTCGCTACACCAACGACGATGTCCAAGCTCTCAACATATTTAAAAGCAGGATGTTTAAGTAACCAAAGAATTATATCTATTCTAAAGTTAGTGGTTAGGCTATGGTTCGGTTTCCGGTAGGGGAGGGACATAAATTCTCTTCTTCAAAACGTACAGAAGGGTTAAGGGGCCCAACCAGAAACCTATTCAACGGGTACCGGCGTCCTTTTCCCTGGAGGTAAACCATATAGGGAGTGAGGGTGGTCACTCTCTTTCATCTGCAGCTTAATATGCCTTACTGACGAGGTAAAGAACAACTATCCATCATCTTACGAAGTACCGCGCAGTCAAGAATCGCACAGCAATTTACGTACTTGAAATGGTCCACCGTGCCACCAATACACGTCTATGATGTATGTTCCATAGTGCCACGTTCTGTATGTGTTAATAATATAAACCCGTAACATAACCTCAATTTCTTCTTGAATGAGAACTGAAACGTGCCTGCAGATTGAATTTAACGCTGTTAACTTTCGTCTCAGAGCGCCTGAAACAAACTTACCCGCCTTACATCCGTGAAGGAGAAGCTGCCGCTGCGGCGGGGCAAACATTCAGGCATCACCGAACCTTGCTTGGTATGATTATTGTTCAAGCTGGCATCAAAGGAGCAGTCACAATGAAGGGATATGTGTGGTAAGTAACAGCTGTGAATATTATGGTCGGCACATGTGTTTTCAGCAAAGGTAAAGCTTCGTAGCGATACTCGCCATATATTCATATGCTTCAGTGCCTCTCAAAATTTGTCCACAACACAAAATCCTACATCACTTTGATCCTGCTACCCCAATATTGCCAGTAACTACTCAGTATCTCAGAAGAGCGCTGCAATTTTATAACATAAAACTACAACATGAAATATGATAAATTTATGTTAAGTTACTCAGCTTCTGCCAGTTTTATTTTCTCCCGAATGAAGTCAGATTGTTGAACACAGAAACATGTTAGTTTGATCAGTCTGGAAATTTACGACCCATCGAAAGACTGTTTTGAACAACATTCTGGTTGAAAACTTGGGTTTTGGAATCCCCGATTTAGGCAACATTTATTTGCCTTAGCAATGAATCAAACTCGAAATTAAAACTGTCTTCTTATTTATGATATCGTGTGTTTTCTTAAGTAGATAACAGATTTTCAGACGAAACTGCTGCCTCCATATCCAGGTAGAATAAACACTCCGAAATATTGGTAATTACATTTACGTAGATAACCTGTCGGGGTCGTCCTATATTTAGTAGCAAAGTTCCTCCCACGTCTCATAACAATCGTCTGTCAGAAGAACAGAATCCAGTCCGACCAAATCCATAACAAATTCTAGTACTCTGTACGTTTGGGAGCAGCTCCCTGACACACGGCGACCCTCCGAAGCGTCAGGAAGGTGGGGCCTTATCTAAGTCACTGTTTACGAAAAGACCTCAGTGCTTCACTAGGTTCGGCACCATCGCATCTTTACAACATACTACTTCTTTACTTACTGCCTCTCTGAGGCAGTGCATTTCAGTAGCTGCAGCCACTTCAGCCGCGTTTATATCCTTGTCAAGGGCCTAATTATAATCGTTCGGTCAGCCTGTTCCAAAACCATGAAACAACTAATGAACTGCTGCAAATGTTTGCAAGATGTTCGATATTTGGACGTTTTATTAAAATTCTTGTTCGCGTATGAAGTTATAGCTAAAGTGAGGACATAACAGACACTTTAGGTGAACAAATACATATGTTTCTGCGCACAGTTTGAGTGCGAATCGCTAAATATTTATCGAAGCGAAAAATGTGATTACCGTTGTGGTACAGAAAACAAATGATACACATTGCATGTCATTTCGCTTGTCCTTCTTAGTTATAAACGAAGAAAAATAGAAGACCGTATTATTTTGAATGCTTAAATTCAGCAACTAACAACGGTCTTCTGAACACAAACAATGATTACCCAAATACTTTATGCTCGTGGATAATTAAAAAAAGTTTCCCTCCATTTGATTTTTTAAGTCTACAAGCATAATTATATATATATATATACAGGGTGTCCCAGGAGGAATGTGCCGGACTTCGGGAGAGTGTTCCCTATGTTAAAGTATACCAATATAACCCAAAACACCTATATCCAAAGTTGAACGGTTACGGAGATAATGGCCAGAGAAGTTTGAAACTTTGACAGCTGTTACACACTTATTGATTACCAAATACA
>Ga0123357_10008195_pt1 | contig 13022 bp, 7 predicted proteins | sample TergutEmb28metaG_FD_89873 | JGI IMG/M metagenome (GOLD analysis project Ga0123357, IMG submission 89873) | Embiratermes neotenicus P4 segment gut microbial communities from Petit-Saut dam, French Guiana - Emb289 P4 | ecosystem: Host-associated > Arthropoda: Insects > Digestive system > Gut ...
AACAAAATCAACCTGTATCAAAAAAGATACTGGGGAAGAGTAAGAAAAAAACTGGCGTTGCCAGGAAAATGATAAAAAAAGTCGGCTAAAGGGTATTCGTTGGTTGACTTTTTATAGGAGAATATCATGAGCGTATTTAAAACTATCAGTCACAGGGTTGATTTTTGCGTAGTCGGCGGAGGACTCACCGGACTTTGCGCCGCTGTCGAAGCGGCAAGGCACGGTGTAAAAGTTGCGGTAATGCAGGACAGGCCCATGCTGGGCGGCAACGCTTCCAGTGAAATGCGGATGTGGGTGCTCGGCGCAAAGGGCGAGAACAACCAGGAAACCGGTATTGTGGAAGAACTTACATTGAACAACTATTACCGCAACCCTTATAAAAATTTCAGTATCTGGGATTCCATAATGTGGGAAATCGCGAAACAGGAAAAGAACATTACCTTAATTCTTAACTGCTCCTGCATGGACGCCCAAATGACGGACAACAATTTGGTTTCGGTTACAGGATGGCAGACCACAACGCAGATGTACCATACTGTGTATGCGCGTTTATTTGCCGACTGCTCCGGTGACAGTGTACTGGCTCCGCTTAGCGGGGCGGAGTACAGAGTCGGGCATGAGGCCCGCGCTGAGTTCGGTGAAGATATCGCTCCGGTATATGCAGACAAAAAGACCATGGGTATGTCGATCCTGATCCAGGCCCGCGAAACTGCAAGCCCCAAAACTTACATACCGCCGGTATGGGCGGAGAAGTACACCAAGGAAATGCTGCCCCACCGTATTCCGGATATTAAAAATGACGGTGAAAATTTCTGGCACCTTGAATTAGGCGGAGTCCGCGACAGTATTGCCGACACTGAGGAATTACGGGATGAACTGCTTGCGCTGGCTTACGGCATTTGGGATTTTGTAAAAAATGATCCGGAAAATAAAGAAAAATACGCCAACTTTGATTTGGACTGGATAGGCTTTTTACCGGGTAAAAGGGAGAGCCGCCGTTACGTAGGCGATCATATCCTGACTCAGGAGGAAGTACGCGCCGGCGGAAAATTCGACGACATTATAGCATACGGCGGCTGGCCGATGGATGATCATCATCCGGAAGCTTTTCGAACAACAGAATTGCCCACCATATATCATCCGGCGCCTTCGCCTTTTGGAATTCCTTACCGCTGTATTTATTCACATAATATCGGCAACCTTTTCTGCGCAGGACGCAACATCAGCGTAAGCCACGTTGCATTGAGCTCAACCAGGGTAATGCGCACCTGCGCGATCCTGGGACAGGCAGCAGGAGCAGCGGCCGCGGTCGCATACCGGCACGGAGAAACACCCCGTGGTGTTTACCACAATTATATCCGTGAACTGCAGCAAACATTGATGGAAGACGACTGCTGGCTTCCGGGATTAAAACGTCAGGTATCGCCGCTGACTTCAAAAGCCAAACTGGCCGTACAGGCAGGTCAGGCCGAAGTTTTACGAAACGGCCATGACAGGCCCATCGGAAAAGACGACAACGGCTTTAATTTTAAAATCGGCGAGTACGCTGAATATTCTTTTGACCATCCCGTTTTTGTCCGCCGCGCCCGTTTTATTTTCGACTGCGATCTCAACCGCGAAACCCAGCTTGAAGGTTCAATTTACAAACGTCCGATGTACGCAACATACTACCTAAACACACAGGCATGTTATGTACCCAAAACCATAACAAGGGATTTTCGTCTGACCCTGACTCTGGCGAGCGGTGAAAAAAAGATCATTGAAATAACAGGCAATCACCAGCGGCTGGTTTACACTGATATAGGCGCGGAAGTAAAAACTGTCAGGTTTGAACCGCTTGTAACCTGGGGCAGCCGGGAAGCGCATGTGTTTTCATTTGAAGTGGAGTAAAATGTAATAGGATTTTTGCCGCCAACCGCGGACAGGAAGATAAGGTTTTTAAGCTCCTAAATTCCCATATCTTTAAATACTAAAAAGTCGTACGTACGTACGTAACGTATTGAATAAATAGATTTTTCAATATACATTATTCTTATTATACATAATTAGTCTAAATAAAGAAAAAAATAGGGTAGGTAAATTTATATGAAAAAAAATTATATAACATTCATGTTATCGATGGCTATATTAGCAAGTTGCGCCCAAAGATTACCTTTAACTAAACCTTCAATTTCAACACAAGCCACTGCTGAAAAAATTGTTAATATATCACAAATAGATTTTACCTTTTCCAATCCCGCGACACTTGAAGCTGTTATGCGTGGATATGATTATTACCAGAATGGAGATTATGACAATGCAGTTATAGAATACACCAATGCCCTGCATATAGAACCATCAAATGCTGCTATAAGGTTTTATCGCGGGAATGCATATTTAGAAAATAAAGATTATAATGATGCAATTGTCGATTATTCATCTGCATTGTATCAATACCCATATGATACAAATACATTAATCAGCAGAAGCCGGGCTTACTTATTAAAAGGTGAATTTGACAATGCAATAAAGGATGCGGATGTTTCACTTTCAATGAGCCCTGCTAATGAATTTACCCTTTATAGCAGAGGTTTAGCGTATTCCGGCAAAGAATATTATGATCTGGCAATTAAGGATTTTACTGATGCCATAAATATTAATCCGAACAACACAATTTACTTAAATGAACGCGGCAATGCATATAACCGGAAAGGCGAATATCAAAAAGCTATTGACGATTATTCGGCTGTACTGCTGGTTGACCCCAATAATACAGCCGTACTTGTGAGCCGCGGTAACGCCTATAACCGTAAAGGTGAATATGATACAGCCATAAATGATTACAATACAGCTCTTGTTATGGAACCGAATAATGAAAACATAAAAATAGATCTGGCTCAGGCTGAGACTGCAAGAACGGCATCATTGCAAACTCCAACAACTACCATAAACTTACCAACCATACCTATTCCAGTACAACTGCAGCCTATAATACAAATTATGTCGTCAGATCCTGCAATTCTGTATAGTACTAACATTACAGGGTCCATTACAACTGCCAAAAATATGGAACGCCATAAAATTGATCTACCGCTGCCTGGCAGCATTTCTATAAACATTACAAATGACGGTACCAGTAGGGCGCTGCCTGATCAGGGCGCTGATGTCCAATGGCTCAACGCCGAGGGAGTAAAAATAAATGGTTCGAACGGAGGATTTAAATTTCCATACAGTCAATCTATGGACCTAGCGGCAGGTACTTATTATATTGATGTAATCGGAAGAACCGGTATTGGTAATACCGGAACGTATAGTATCCGTGCAGATTATTATAATAATGAAAAAGAACCGAATAATACCCGTGAAACAGCGCATCTTTTATTATCAGGTCTGACAGTAAAAGGTTCTATCAGTGATCAAGATAAAATCGATTTATATCAATATAATTTAAATAAACCTGGCAGGTTGGAAATAAATATTACCAGTAATGCAGTTAATGGTTTAGGTTGGTCATATGTTCGATTGCTCAATTTTGATGGCACACAAATAAGACGTGATAATCCCTCATTAAGCAATCCGTATAATTTTTATATTGATTTGGAAGCTGGTTCATATTATATTGAAATCACTCAAGATGGAAACAGTAAAGGAACATACAATTTACTTGGCAAAATTATAACTGCGGAGAATAATCAAAAAGAGCCAAATAATACATTAACAACAGCTCAAATTTTGGCAATAAATGAAAGTGTAACAGGTTTTTTTAGTTATCAAGAAAAAATGGATATATATAAATACGAATTAACTCAACCTGGAAAATTTTCTGTGAATATCACAAGTGGTAAAACCATGGGATTGGGTTGGTCTTATGTTCGATGGTTGAATACAGATGGAACACAAATTAAACGAGACAATCCTTCATTAAGCAATCCATATAATAATTCAATGTACTTAGAAGCAGGAATTTATTATATTGAAATTACTCCAGACGGAAGTAGTACAGGAATATATAACTTAACCGGTTCATTTTTACCTTTAGGAAATAATGAAATAGAACCAAATGGCACACGGGCAACAGCACAATTATTGGAGGCAGGTCAAATTATAACAGGGTTTATTAGTTATCAAGATAAACTTGATATGTATAGATTTGATTTAATAAAATCTGGCAGATTAACAATTAACATAACAAGCGATAAAAATAATGGGCTTAGTTGGTTATATGTTCGTTGGCTTAATATAGATGGAGATCAAATTAAAAAAGATAATCCATCATTGAGTAGTCCTTATAATGGTTATATGGATTTAGAAGCTGGAACTTATTTTATAGAAATAACTCCGGATGGAGATACACAAGGTATATATAATATTTCAATTAGATAATAGATGGAGCTGAAAGGAGTGATTATGATGAAAAAATTATACATCTTACTCTTCTTTTTAACCGCCGCTCTCGCCTATCCTCAGCAAAAATACGCACTGGTAATCGGTAATGCAAATTATACAGAATTCGGTACATTGAAAAATCCTGTTAATGACGCAAACGATATGGCCGATGCATTACAAAAAATGGGATTTACTGTAGATAAAGTAATCGATGGAAATCTGCGTCAAATGGAATCAGCTGTTGTCACCTTAAGGAACAGACTGTCTGCTGCTACCGGTACCACCTACGGTTTTTTTTATTATGCAGGTCATGGGGTGCAGATGGATGGAATGAACTATCTGATTCCAGTAGACGCGGTCATCCCTGACAGGAATTTTTTACGTGAACGGACAATTTCCATGCAGGTAATTCTGGACATGCTGAATGATGCCAATAATACACTTAATATGATTGTCCTTGATGCATGCAGGGATTTTCCTGCATCATGGAGCCGTTCGGTATCAAGAGGACTGGCAACTGTTAATCCGCCGGCAGACAGTATCATCATGTATGCTACCGGCGCGGGAAAAACAGCGAATGACGGAACAGGCAGAAACGGTCTATTTACAGGATTCTTGTTACAGCATCTGGCCGAACAAGGTATAGAAGTTAATGAAATTTTCCGACGTACAGGAGCTGATGTAAGGCGTGCGAGCAACAATGATCAGAATCCTGCATTGTATACAGATTTTTACGGAACAGCCTATCTTGGTTCACCGCCCGCTGAAACATCGCCGGTAATGTCCGCACAAGTATCTGAAACCTTACCTAACATTATAACTGAGCATGTTTATTCAAATGATCTTGTAAAAATAAACGGCGGTGTTTTTGTAATGGGCAGTCCTTCCAATGAACAGGAACGTTATGATGACGAAGGTCCGCAGCATAATGTGACAATAAGTTCTTTTAATATTAGCAAATATGAAATAACAGTGGGGCAATTCCGCCAATTTGCTACTGCAAGCGGATACAAGACAGAAGCGGAAATAAACGGCGGCGGGTTTGAATGGAATGGCAGCGACTGGCAGAGGAATCCGGCCAGAACCTGGAAAACTCCGGGATACACACAGGGAGACAACCATCCGGTAGTATTTATCAGCTGGAATGATGCAATACAATTTTGTAACTGGCTGAGCAAACAAGAAAACCTGACTCCTGCATATACAATTAATGGATCAAATGTCACCTGGAATCGAAACACATCAGGTTACCGTCTCCCGACAGAAGCCGAATGGGAGTATTCATGCAGAGCCGGTACTTTAACCAGATTCTGGAGCGGAAACGATGAGTTATCAATGGCAGGCAAAGCAAATATAGCTGATCTTTCTGTTAAGGATTTATATCCGGACTGGGATGTTGTTAACATCCGCGATGGGTTTGTTGAAACATCGCCGATAGGGAGTTTTTCAGCAAATCCGTGGGGCTTATATGATATGCACGGAAATGTATGGGAATGGTGTTGGGATTGGTACGGAAACTATATAACCGATGCACAGATCGACCCAACCGGACCTTCCTCAGGTACCAATCGTGTTTATCGCGGTGGAAGCTGGGGAGATAACGCTCAGGCAGTGCGTTCAGCATATAGGGGTAATTATAACCCTTCATTTCAAAGTTTTGATTTAGGTTTCAGAGTTGTCCGCCCTTGATATAAAGTCTAAACTATCAATATTTCTTCCTGTTCGCCGTGGGCGCCTACCACTTCCAGTATTACGGGGTTGACCATAAGATCTATACCTTCCAGCAGTATTATTCCCAATTAAATTTTTTTCGCGCCTGGTATCATGATAGCATTTGTAGTCATTTTACAGTTTTTCCAGTGTACTGCAACAGGTTCGGTTATCATACAGTAAGTACGATCCCCATTGGCAAGCAGAGCGCTTTTTTGACCGGTAATGGCTAAATCCAGTTTTTCCCGGATTTCTTCATTTATGACCAGTGACATTGCTCTGGTATCAACAACAGCATTTATCGTGACTTCACGGACATCCTGATCCCCGGCAAGCCATGATATCAGGCGTACTGCTATATACGGGTTAAAGTTGCATATTGCATTAATAGTTATTGAAATTTTAAATAATTTTTGATAAATTTTAGATGTGGGAGGGTCATTATGTATGCAATTAAAGCAGTATACGACGGTGAAAATTTTAAACCCAAAGAACCAATACCGGTAAATGAAGAATATGAGGTGGTAATTACTTTTACTACACCCATTAATAATTTATCCAGAGAAAAAAAATTTTCCAACAGGGAAAAAAATAAAATAAAAAAGTCATTATACGGAATATTACCGCCTGATATTGATCTAGAGAAATCCCGTATGGAACGGCTAAGTTAAATGAAAGTCTTGATTGACACAAATATAGTGCTGGATGCAATCGCAAGCAGAGAACCTTTCAGGAAAGAAGCTCAAAAAATAATTGATTTAATTCTTGATAATAAATTAACAGGATACATTACAGCAAACAGTATTACAGATATTTATTATATTGCACGAAAGTATCTGGAAGCCGAAAACTTGCAAAAGAGTATGCGTTCATTGTTTTCAATATTTTCTATTATTGATGTTTTGGAAAAAGATTGCAGAGATGCTCTGGATTATCCAATAAAAGATTATGAAGATGCGTTGGTAATTGTTTGCGGAAGTAAAGCTGGCATGGATTTTATTATAACACGGGATTTAGATTTTTTAAAACTTTATAAAACTCTTATACCTGTTATTACTCCCGCAGAATTAATAAAAAAGATAATACCCATACAGGAAAGCCCAAAAAAAACATGACCCTCCCCTTCCATCCGCTAATCAACAAGTGGTTTGCCGAAACCTACGGCGAACCTACAGCTGTGCAGCGCGAAGCCTGGCCGCTCATTGACGAAGGTAAAAATGTCCTGGCAATCGCGCCGACCGGGAGTGGCAAGACGCTTACGGGTTTTCTTTCGGCGCTGTCGCGGTTTGCCGACGGGACCTACAGGGCCGATGAACTTTCTGTAATATATATTTCTCCGCTCAAGGCCCTGAACGAAGACATCAAGCGCAACCTGATTGCCCCGCTTGAAGGAATACGCAGGTGTTTTGAAAAATCCGGCGCACAGTTTCCGGATGTAAGGGTGGACACCAGATCCGGCGATACAACCCAGACAGAACGCAGGCGTTTTCTGGTTCATCCGCCTTCGATACTGGCTCTGACCCCGGAGAGTCTGGGTATTCTTTTGCTGAACAGCCGCGCAAGGGATCACCTGGGCTGCGTCAAGTGCCTCATCCTTGACGAAATACACGCGAACCTGGGGAACAGGCGGGGCGCGTTTTTATCCTGTCAGGTTGATCACCTTGCCCTGGTCGCAGGCGAGTTCCAGCGTGTCGCGCTGTCGGCAACGGTAAATCCGCCTGAAGCCGCGGCGGAGTTTGCCGGAGGGCTCAGGGACAACGGAAGAGGCGGCCACGAAAAACGAAAAATTTTTATAGTCGCGCCTCCGATAGAAAAAAAAATCACTTTCAGTGTTGAGTTCCCGGAAACTACTCCGGCCGAAATCCGGCAAAAAAGGGAAAGAGAAAAAGCGGAGTCCGGCAAGAACCTCGACGACTTCGGCGAACGCTACGATGTTTTTATCGAATACGCCATTTCGCGGATCCGAAAAAACCGCAGCACATTGATTTACACCGACTCGCGCCGCCGCGCGGAAAGAACCTGCTATCTGATCAATCAGACCGCCGGCGAACTGCTCGCCTTTACCCACCACGGTTCACTTTCAAAAGATCTGCGCAGGGCCGCGGAAAAAGCTTTGGCAGAAGGCAAGATCCCATGCGTGGTGGCAACTTCGTCGCTGGAACTGGGAATCGACATCGGCAATGTCGATGAAGTAATTCTGGCCGGCAGCCCATTCTCCGCGTCATCGGCGCTCCAGCGTGTCGGTCGCAGCGGACACGGAGTAGGCCAGGAGAGCAAGGGCATTTTATTTCCTTTCCACGGAATCGATCTCTTAACAGCGGCGTCGGTCGCAGGCGCGGTAGAGGATCGCGAACTGGAAAAAAGTGAATCCGTAGACAATCCCCTGGATGTCCTGGCACAGATTATCCTTGCCCTCTGTACCGAAAAAGAACGTTACGAAGACGAACTTTTTTCGCTTATACAGGGTTTTTATGTTTTTAAAAACCTGCCAAGGCAGGCGTTCAACAGCGTTGTCGCCATGCTGTCCGGAGGCTACGGCGAAAAAAGGCTGCGCGAACTGCCGCGCCGTATTTACAGGGACAGCCAAACCGGCCTGCTTACGGCAACATCCGGCACACTGGGCCTGCTCTACTGCTCCGGAGGGGTAATCGCCAACCGCGGCTACTTCGCGCTGCGTCTTGCCGCAGGCACAGAAGACGCCGGCGCCAAGATGGGCGAGCTCGACGAGGAGTTTGTCTGGGAACGCCGTGTCGGCGACACTTTCAATTTCGGCGGAAGATCCTGGCGGGTAAGTGCGATAGGATCGGAAGCGGTGGAAGTTTACCCGCTTGGAAAAGACGCAGGCTTTACCCCGTTCTGGAAGGCCGACGCTCTTGGACGCGGCAAAGTAATAACGCGGCGCATGCTGGAAATAATGGACAGCTTCCAGCGGGACGGCGAAGAAAGTCTTAATGAAACAAGAGACTTTAGCCCGCAGGCCATTATTGCGCTTTCATCTTTTTTAAAAGCCCAGGTTCTCTTCCAGACCGAAAGATCAATAAAAATTCCGCTTCCCGGTCTTTCCAACATTCCTGCGGAAATTATCGATGATCCATCCGGGGGCGCGGATGCCAGGCTTATCGTGATCCACAGCTTCCGCGGCTCCGCGATCAACTACCCGCTTTCGCTCTGTCTCATGGGCGACCTTGAAGAGCAGTGGGGACTACGGGTAGAGACAACGGTGGATAACAACGCGGTAATGCTGCGCCTGCCCCGTACCCTTCCGCTTCCGGCCGACCGGGCGATCAGGGACAGCCTTGACCGCCTGGGCCAGAGAAAAAATATTGATAAAAGAATGGGCGACGTACTCGCTTCCTCCGGAATCTTCAACGCCGCGTTCCGCGAGTCTGCTGAGGCGTCGCTGCTTTTGCCGCGTTCGCCGTTCGGCAGAAGAGTGCCGCTGTGGATCACCCGTCAAAAGTCCAAACGGCTGTTTGATTCAGTCTGCCAGTTTAAGGATTTTCCGATTGTGACCGAAGCGCTGCGAACCTGCCTGCAGGAAAAATTTGACATGGAAGGCTTGCGGACTTTAATCGAAGATCTGCGTGAAGGTACGGTGACCATGCCGTTCTTTATGAGCCGCAGGCCAAGTCCGTTTTCCAGACAGCTTGTCTGGCTTGAGACAGGCGCCCTCCTTTATGAATACGACGAGCGCAAGGATCTACGAAACAGTTTTACATCATCGGCCGTTAAAGGCGCGGCCTCGCTTTCCGATCTGGCAATCGCGGAAGCTTTACTGCCGGGATCCGCGCGGCCCTGCCTTGACCCAGAACTTGCCGGAGATTTTTGTTCCAGACTTCGGCGCGAGAAAGAAGGCTGGGCGCCGGAAGATACGTTATCGCTGTGCGAGTGGGTCAAGGAACGCGTCGCAATTCCGGCCAATAAAAAAGATGAAGAGTGGGAGCAGTTATTAAAGTACATTCCGCAGGAAGTTATTGACGGAATAAATACTGAACTGTCGCCGGGCGGAAGACTCACGGTTATAAGACAGCCAGGCGCGGATTTGGACATTGTTGTTCACCGCGACTGGTTAAAAACACTGCAAGAAAAAAACACAGATTCCGCGGGTTTGGCGGGGAACGCCCTGCCCCAGTGGTTCCGTTCGTCCGGACCGGTATCGGTGGCAAGGTTAAAAAATATTTTCGGCTTTAACACACAGGAATGCGAAAAAATAATTTCGCATTTAACCGAGGCCGAAGAAATTGTCCCGGGCGTTTTTATCGGGGACAGCAGGGAAGAACTTTTTTGTGACAAAGAAAATCTGGAACTGCTGCTGCGGCTCTCCAGAAAAAAACGCAGGGAAGGCATTAAGGAAAGGCCGGGCCGGCTTCTGCTGCCGTTTCTGGCGCGCCGTCAGGGCTTGCTGACCAGACAAATAAAATCCGGCCGCACAATACCGTGGGAAGCCCTGTCCGGATTTGCCGCGCCTGCAAAACTCTGGGAAACTGAATTTCTCCCGTGCCGCTGCGAAGACTACCGCGGCGAATTCTTTGACAGCGAAATACGCGAGGGCAAACTGGTCTGGTACGGAGCCGGAAAAGAAAAAATTGCTTTTTGTTCCCCTCAGGATTTGGATTTGGCCGCGCCCATACAGGCGAAAGCCATTTATCCCGGCAATCTGCCCGCAAGTTATTTTGACATACCCCGCAGTTTCTGGCAGATAAAGGAAGCGTCTGCGGAGATAGCAGGCGCAGAAACCGCGTCCGGGAAAATCGCGGCCGCCATCTGGAAGTCTGTATGGCAGGGAACAATCTCCGCCGATTCATATGAACCGGTGCGCAGGGCCGCTGCCGCCGGCTTTAAAACCGAAGCCATTGACAGCGCTATCACGGAAGAACCGCCGCTGACAGTAAATCCATTTGGCAGATCAAACATGCGAATCCCGCGATCCCTGCGCGAACGGTGGAAGGGCGGACCTCCGGTACAGGGCAACTGGTTCTCGCTTGCAGCCGGCTGCGATGATTTTATCCCGGAAGAAAATGTTATCGAAGAAAACACTGACAGTAATCAGGTTAATAATTCAATGGATTTAAATCCCATCGCCGAGGACGAACTCAACCGCGCCAGAGTACGGCTGCTGCTTAAACGTTACGGGTTTTTGTGCCGTTCCTTGCTGGAGCACGAAGCCCCGGTATTTTCCTGGTCGAAACTGCTGCCCGCGATGCGGCGTATGGAACTGGCAGGCGAACTTATTGCCGGCCGTTTTTTTAGCGGAATAAATTCGCTTCAGTTTGCGCCGCCAGGCATCGCCCGCGACCTTGACGAGGCTGAGGCAGAGCAGGGAATTTGGTGGATTAACGCGGCCGATCCCGCCAGCCCCTGCGGCGCAAACGAACTGGCTTCGCTTTTTGAAAACAGCGCTGTCAAACTGCCGTCGCGTCTTCCTTCATCAAGGGTTTGTTTTAAAGGCGCCGATATAATCGCAGTCTCTGCAAGGAACGGTAAAACACTGGAAATCGATCCGGCGCTTGAAGGCAAACCGCCGTACGGTTTGATTGAATTTATCTGCTCTCCCAGACGGCGCTTTTTTATGCCGGAAAATAAAATTGTCATAGAAAAAATCAACGGAGTCTCCGCGGCGTCATCTGTTTTTGCCGACAAGTTAAAAGATCAGGGTTTTGTCAGTGACCGCGGGATGCTGGTACTTTGGTGATTAACGGAGGTATGAATTATGCCAAAAATGAAAGCGCTTGTTAAAAAATACCGCGAACCCGGAATATGGATGGACGAAGTAGATCTGCCGCAAACAGGGCCGGAGGACGTACTTATCCGCATAAAAAAAACCGCCGTCTGCGGCACCGACATTCATATTTATGAATGGAACGAGTGGGCCCAAAAAACAATACCGGTACCGATGGTTATTGGTCACGAGTTTGTCGGCGAGATTGTGGAACCCGGCGCCAGTGTCACAAGCGTTAAGGCAGGCGACATAGTTTCCGGGGAAGGTCATATCATCTGCGGGTTTTGCCGGAACTGCCAGGCTGGCAGACGGCATCTATGCAAAAACGCACGCGGCATCGGTGTGAACCGTCCCGGCTGTTTTGCCGAATACCTATCAATACCGGTAGCTAATGTATGGAAAACAGATGCAGCAATTCCGTATGAACTGTACAGCATATTTGATCCATTTGGAAACGCGGTGCATACCGCCCTCTCCTATGACCTGACCGGCGAAGATGTATTGGTTACAGGAGCCGGGCCAATCGGCATTATGGCCGCGGCCGTTGCCCAAAAAGTCGGAGCCCGTTATGTCGCAATTACAGATCTGAATCCCTACAGGATCGAACTTGCTAAAAAAATGGGCATTAAATACGTTTTTAACGCAGGAAAAATTACGGTTGCCGAAATTCAGAATGAGCTTGGAATGAAGGAAGGTTTTGACGTGGGCCTTGAAATGTCGGGCAGCAGGGCCGCATTTGCCGACATGGTCAATAACATGGCTCCCGGCGGCAGAATTGCGCTCCTGGGACTGCAGCCTGCCGGCGCGGTGATCGATTGGGACAAAGTTATTTTTAACGGCCTGCGCATCAAAGGAATTTACGGCCGCGAGATTTTTGAGACCTGGTACAAAATGACGGCCCTGATCAAAGCCGGCCTGGATATTACACCTGTTATCACCCACAGGTTTAAAATCGCCGATTACGAAGAAGCGTTTAAAATCATGACTTCCGGTAATTCAGGAAAAATAATTCTTGACTGGGAGTCCTGACACATTTAAGATATTATGATGAGAAGAAATTTTTATAAAAATCTGAATGATGAACTGGAATCGTTAAAGCAAAAGGGAACGTATAAAAAGCCCAAATACAACACCAATGCCATGGGCGGGAAAATCAGCGTTGAAGGTTTTGGCAGCGAAATAGTCATGTGTTCGAACAACTACATCGGATTGGCCAATAACCCAGAAG
>Ga0123357_10008196_pt1 | contig 13022 bp, 10 predicted proteins | sample TergutEmb28metaG_FD_89873 | JGI IMG/M metagenome (GOLD analysis project Ga0123357, IMG submission 89873) | Embiratermes neotenicus P4 segment gut microbial communities from Petit-Saut dam, French Guiana - Emb289 P4 | ecosystem: Host-associated > Arthropoda: Insects > Digestive system > Gut ...
ACATATATATATATATATATATATATATATATATATATATGTGAGAAAGACCAATAGGATGCACACTTTATTTCCTTTATTTGTTTCAATTATACGAGTATAATCCTCTACATGTTTTGAACAAACAAGTTCATCATTACGTTACTTCTGCACATGCAGCATATAGCAATTTCCATGCCTGTATATGATGCCTAGTCGCTAACACGTCATGATTAGACTCACAAATGACTGTTTAGTTACTTATATTACTAAACCTCTTGCCCCTTCACTGCATATATGTATACATAATGAAGGGTAAAAATACTCCCAGTAGGTTACATGGGCCACTATACTTTGTATGGTGGTGACTAATAATTGTGGGTTCTTGGAATGCAACTTTCTTCATCTCACCCATCTGGCACCTAGAATTTTCAGTTGGCTCCTAGATTTTTCAAAAATCTGTGGACCCCTGTATATAACTTTATTGTTTGGCGATGTATGTGTGTGGATGGAAGGAGTGACAGACAGATGTTAATAGGTCCTCTACAAGAATGAAAATATACCCACAAAGGCAATTTGCATGACAGCAAGTGTATTTCAACTTGTTAAGCAGTGTGGGTCCTAAATAAAAAGGAATGAAAGTTTTTTTTTTAAATCTCACAACTATTATGAATGCAGATGACAGTACAGGTATATGGAAGCACGTGGCAGTGAAGGTAAGCTACCATGTACTGGACAGAGGCAAATGATCACTCTGACACATCAGCCAGTACCAACACTTTGGGAATGAGAATAGGATAGGTCACTTCTGAGCTGGTCTGGACATTCTAACAAAAAGAAAAAATTCTGGCTTCACAGGTTGTAGCCAGTCACTTTAATAACTTGGTTTTTTAAGATCACAATTTCAGTACTAGCATAATAAGGAGATCTTTTCTAACACCTGAAGTAATATAGCCAAATAAAATGTAGACATGGACTCATCCAGAAAGATGAAGTCATACTAAACCTCTGGCAATGGCAACATTCAGAATAAATGTCAAGAAAAAGGCAAAAATGGAGGTTTAAAAGCAAACAAGTTGAGCCGAACATTAATCTGCACTGAAATAAATTCTGTGTTTTTAAAAGACATCATCTAGCCACTTCTCTTTTAATGGCTCTGTGTATAACAAACCTACCTTCTCTAACAGTGACTTCACTTCAGCTTCTTTCCTCTGGGACTTGCTCTGGAAAGGATTGCTTTCCAGAGCATCAAAGTTTGGCTCTCCACTTCCTAGAATTCAGAACATGAAAACTGCAAATATGGAAATACAGAGAACTACAAACACAGTTTTGTTTCAACTCTTTTTTTCCTCATCCATTCACATGAATATGGAAGGCTAAGAGCAATAACATCAATCCTGTGCCACAGGAAGTATCTGAAGGTGGATATGTTCATAATTGAGTAACTCAGAAACTACACGCTGAAAACCTTCGCAGTGTAAACAGGTCACATTATATTGTTAGCATAGCACAGGCAAGAAGCTAAATAAACCAGTCTCATACATCTCTGACTGGAGACCTCCTTGCCCAGACAAGAAATTCATATAAAACTCTGGATGAGAAACTGTGTGAAGAGCAGGCACTTGGAAAATCAAGGTGCAAATTACTAACCCTGGAATGGGTCTGAGGGAAATAGGTTCGGGGCTAAGAAAATAATGGAAATGGCTCAAGATCACATCCAATGGCAGCCTTGGAGATCAGCACTGCTCAACCCTCAGGCTTTACTAACAGTGACACTGACACTGGTCAAAATTGGAATTATGCTATTACTTCTTACTTTCATTTACAGTCAAATGTCATTGTGTTTTCAGGCTAAAAATAATTCTGTATTCAATATTTATTAAACTGAAAGATGTTTTAGAACAGCTTCTTTTATAAAATTAGAAATTTGCAATCAGGCTCATATAAAAATACAGTTAAGACTTCTTACGTTCCATCGGACAACATTAGAGTGAAGTTTTGTTACAGTGTCCTTGCACACTCAAACCTTACATTCACACTGTCAAAATCTTTCAGTTTTAAGTGCTTTGTTATACTGCAGAATCATTATGAAGAAGAGAATTCTCAGAATTGACATAGTAAGTTTTGAATTTCAGCGTGCTTCTTAAATAAATTTCAAAGACTCAGTGAAGTACAGGAAACTCTATGTTGTATACGTCGTCAACTTTGACTGTCAAGTATTACATTTTCATTGTCACAAGAGGTCACTCTATGACTGTCTTCATTTTGTGTGTACAATTAAAAGAAGATTTGTTCCAAGCCAAATTAAAGGCATCACTGTCATAACTAACAATCAATGACAAGTTGCTAATGTCCTAATATCTTGCTGATAACCAGAAACAAGGTTACCCAATTTAGTATCCATATAAATGGCAGAACTTTGATTTTAACTTACCTGGAATAATCAAACTAGTGAAGCCACTATCCGTTGCCACCCCTAAAACATCCTCGTATGGACAAAATTCCATATTTCCAATTCTCTTAAATAACCTGTGCCTCAAGTATGGACGTTCTGCTGATTTCTGGCAACAGTCCTTGTAGATCTATGAAATAAAACACAGTTCGCTTGCACATGTAAGACTGATACTCTCTCTTTGGAGTTCTGCCCATAACTGCTAATTTATTTTGTTAACCTCTCAAAGGCTTCTACAAATGGTACACTGCTTTCCCATGCAGCTACATCTAAATGGCAGCAAGTCCCTTATGTTGCAAAGCCACTATGCTTTCAAATCACATTTCAGTATATAGAAAAATATAGTGCCTTGTTCAGTCAAAGACAGATATAACAATGCACAAGGCTGTCTATCCATTCACAACGATACAACATGCTAATGCACTCTAATGGCAAACTTCATTGTGCTGAAGTGGTATGGTTGCCTGGGGAGAACAGTCAACCATGTATTGAACAAAATGTTAAGCAAAAATGAATTAATTCCCTTTACCTCCACAACTACAAACAATACAGTGAAACATTATTAAGGGCCCTCCTGAGGAGAACACATCTGCATACTAAGCTCAGGAAACTGAGAACTCGAGAGAGGAAACACTTCCACAACTGCATTCACACCACAGAGATTGATCATGGAATATAACTAAACCTTAAAGGAAGGAACAGTAAATGGGCATTCCAGTGCAATTACTACTCACTTGGTTCTGTAAAAAGACCAAAGCAACACTGTAAGACACAACAACATGTCATGCTTTTCATAGTACATCAGACAGACAACCTATGTACCTCTGCAACATTGCCCATTCCAACAGCTAATAAACCTCGCTGACTAAATGCAAGATTAGAAGCCACAGCGTGAAGCTTGTAGTGTTGTAGGGGTCCTGCCAGCTTCCGAACATCCCACACTTTTAGCGTTCTGTCAACTGCAGCTGTTGCCATATATCTACACAAAATAATATACTCTACATCAGTAGTAGTAGTAGTAGTAGTAGTAGTAGCAGCAGCAGCAGCAAACTAAATGAATGCTGAAAAACTATCTGTATCCATCATAAAACTTGCCTCAAAACATTATTATTAAAGTAACACATTTGAAAGGATAATCAATTTTCACATTTACACAAAATATCCAGCAAAAGTATAGTTTCATACACTGTATTTACCCAAATATAAGATGACTCCCCACTTCAAATCTTCTGCATCCAGGAAAATACCTGTCCACTATGTGTTTAGCTTGGTGCACCATTATAAGGCGCCATAAACCCACCTTTAGGCCGATTTTTATAATGGTGAAATGGTAAATGATTAATGCCTTATATTCAGTTAAATAAGGTATGTTAATCTTCAAGGTTTTAGACACAGACAGAAAGACAAAGAAAGATTCTAAACCAAATGGTACCAAACACCACATAAATCTGCTCTGAAATTCATCATGAATGTGACTCTATTTGCCAGACTTAAGGCTGTCACAGCAATGTTGCTAATGATACAAGTCTTCTGGGATGTTATGTGGTGCTGTTGACACAAAAATTTGCAGCATTTGAGAGCACTAAAATCCTTGCAGATATCAGAAACTTCACCCCATTACAACCTAATATCCCAGAAGAACTGAATTTTCACTCAGTTTGATTACATACTGTCAAATATTTGAAATCTACCACATATTCAAAGTAATTATTTAAACTTCCACACCATTAATGAGGCATCTACTTACTGTCCTTGGGGGTCTATGGCAAGGCTTTGCAAAGGATGTTGATGGCACAGCATTTTGGACAATGGCTCTCTCACGTTTGGACTCCACATTGTGACTATGCCTAACGAAATAAAACAAATATTTATAAAAAATCGAACCATATCAACTAAAACGGGCTATGGCTCACACTGACTAGCAACTCTCTAATCCTCACTATTCAGCTTATATGGTGAAATGTTTGTAAGACTTGCATGAAAGTCTACAGTTTTTTTTATAACATAATTTTGCCAAAAGTGAAACTTGATGAAACTTCCCTTCTGTGGTCATAACAATACATGAGAGCTGGGCTCATCACACCCCAGTTAAAAGGACAAAGATTTGAGGATATTGCCAAATTCAAGCTAGATTGCAGGTGGTGCTGGGTAGCAACATGAGAGTTCCAGAGATGATTCCAGCAACTAGTGAGACAATGAGTTCATTGTCCAATGTGTAAAACAGGCAATACCAACCTGTAACGAGGGTAAACCTAAAGCTGTTACTTTGCCCCAGACCAGAAAGTTTTGGCTCAAACCTCATACAATTTTCACGAGTGCAGAGGTGCTATGTAATAGAATTTCCTCACGTCTTCTAAACTTCATGTTTCAAACGAGTTACATCAGTTTTTATACTTGCAAATCCTTTTCTTTGACCCTTGAAATTCAAGGCATTACACACAACTGCCCACCAAGCTGGTTGACGTGTCAACACAACTGACTGTATAGGGAGGTGCCTGGTTTCAATTTATCCAGGACACAGACTATCCTGACCAAGGTTTTGCACTGCTATCATTAGTCTGTCCAAGCAAACGCTCACATAGTTCCTCCCACATCTTTTCCAAGTCATTACTCATGTATCACCATGCCATTAAATGCTACTTGTTCTGAGGTTCTGACAGTGTTGTTAAAAAAGCCATGAATACCATAAATAAATATACAAATACAATGAATCCATTCATAAATGGCTATGGCTTTACAACATCACACACATGCTGCATCAAATATTTTACCTTTTGAATGTCCAAGACACACAACAGCATTGTATGGATTCAGTGTCATGAGATTCAATCGCCCCATTTTGGTACTGAACCGAGATACCATTTGACCGATGGAGATATCTAGCCAGCTGAGGTACCCTTCTTCATTCTGTCAACCATAACACATCACAATTACTGATGTTTTGGTAGAAATGTATACTGTATACTATGCTCCACAGTTCAGGGACACAACAAATTGACAAACCTGCATTCTTTCAATGGCATACTTTGATGGCCACAAGATATTTGCCTGTAAACTAGTTTGACAGCTGTGAATGGTCACCAGGTCAAAACATCATGAAGGTTCCCGAAAAGGTTTTGCCACATAATTCTTTGTTGCTAGTAATTTATTATATAATTCTTTGAACATACTCACAGGACAACTAGATGTATCTAGGAGGTGTGTCATCCCCGTTGTGTGTGAATTAGCTTAGGTTGGATTCTAGTCTAACACAACTGTGTCAATGTAAGTATATTTATTGACTTATTTTGTTACAACTACATGTTTCGGCCTTTATAGGCCATCTTCAGGTTGTCTTACGAGATGCCGATGAGTTCTACTGATCTTAGGTATTTATACGTGCGTTGCGCGCATCGCTAGTAGAGATCTCCACGTTACTGGCTTTTGTCTTATGAACTCTTTGGTATTTTTGTGCTGTTGATTGGTTCGTCGTCTCTGGGGGTCCTTGGTTGTACTTGTAAGACAACCTGAAGATGGCCTATAAAGGCCGAAACATGTAGTTGTAATAAAATAAGTCAATAAATATACTTACATTGACAAAGTTGTGTTAGACTAGAATCCAACCTAAGCCAACTAGATGAATGTACAACACATCGGGTAATGGGCAAGCAAATCTGAACACAATTCTTTCCACACAGTTTTACAGTAGTTAGGCTTCTTGGAACCAAACAGGTAGGCACTTTTGAAAGTCCTAAGGTAACAATACTGTTGATCAGTCATTTCAAATGAGTTCATCAGCCCATTGCAGCAATGCCTGAGTGACTAGTGTTGTTGGCTGGACAGAGTGACACATATTACTGAGTGCCACTTGCCCTTTCTCACAAATTGCAATTCATAAAGCCCAACAACCAACAGTGCTTTTATCGACAGCAGCGACACCATGTACACTTTTTAACTGCTCATACATGTTAGTTACTGATTCTTTCTCTGCCATAAGAAATTCATCAAAAGCCCAAGTTTAAAATGCACATCACCATACTATGACATTTTCATGACCCCCTGCACATGTGCTAGAAAATGTATTGTTCCACAGCACTACAGTAGCAAGCGGAACATTCAAACTAAACCACAGAAAAATGAAAAACACTTCCCACTGATTTTGACTGAAGCATGGAAAGTGCAGCAAAACTTTCTGGGCAAACCTCCTATTTTATTAATTACTACAGCTGTTGCACACATAATAATCGGGTTAATTTTTAACAAATACCAGAAAGCAAATAAAGTACAGCTATGAAAAAGTATTATGACAGATCTGAGTCACTTAGTTTGAAATCTTTGCTTTAATGTTCTGACAGTACTTTCAGCATATGCGTAAAACAGTATGCGAGGACTTTAAATAAGCATTATTATTCACTTCATGTGTACCTTTCTAACGAATACAAGAAAGCTCATTTAATCGACTTCACATACCGCAGTAGCAAGAAGGAAATGGTAAGGCAAGAACTCCATATGAAGAACATCATTTAATTTCTTGATGCAATGAAGTTCAATACCCTGATTGTCATATATATACACCCACTGTTTCTGTGCGACTGCAAACATTGTCTCCACGTGTAACCATCTGGAATGAATTATGCATGTGGTGTTAGTCCTCACATTTAAGGGACCAATCTGTAACACTCCAAACATTGTGGTAAAGCCTACCCCATAATTAGAAATTCATCATTATTTTATAAAACAAATGCATTTCTTCCAGAACCTAAATGTTTCAAATGACATCACATCCAGGCTTTAGGGAAACACTATTAAAAGTTCTGTACTGGTCCTCTTGCCCTTTGTCACCTGGGAAAAATAACCCAATTTGTTTAGACTGGAAAAGAAATCTTAATACTCAAAACCTCATAAATAATACTTATTTAGACAAAAATTAAACCTTGATGATAACAGGAATAACGGTAAAACATGAATTATGTGCATTTCTTTTTCTTTCTTCCTCCTTTTCTTTTACAGGAGTGCTAATAAGTCCTTAGCCCGACCAGGAAGGAAACAAGCTAATGATTCGGTCAGAATGGCGAGAATTTCCTTCAGCGCCTTTCCTTGTGGGAAAAACAACTTGATGACAGCCTGTGTCTCGATGTTGTTGAAATCGCGTGCGTCCCTGACATGCTTCCAAGCTTGTTTCCTTCCTGGTCGGGCTAAGGGCTTATCATCACCCCGGTATATATTCCTATATGAGCAAAAAAGCATTCCCCTTGAAAAGGATCACAGTATCTTATTCTCTTCACATCCTCTACATATATTTGGTCAGCCATCCGGGAACTACATGAAAATTCATATTCCCATTACATACTGTACAAATTGTAATTGCACATAAAATGTAATGCTATAGGGAAATGTTAAACACCCACCCAGCATTTCCCAGTGACTTGAAAAGGAAAATTACTTGAAAGAAAAACTAGTTATCCTGTAGCCAGTATGAGACCAGTATGTGAAATGAACACACCACTTTTTCTCCTTGGTAATTATGTCAATGTTAAAAAAGCTACTAAACACTGCTGTCTTTATAAATGATGCTATGGACAACAACTGGGAACAACAATTCCACACAATTCAACAGCTGTAAATGGATTTCTGTGCAGCCAGAGAACACATAATAATAAATTTAATCTGTCCAGTTTCCATCAGTTCAGAGCTCAAGGCAGAACCAGACATTAAATTGCCTTCTCAGATTTTCACATTGTCCTTTAAACTTCACACAACACTATGCACTTTATGTCTCACTTTGCACGCATTCTTTGCCTACATGCAAAATGGAGAGGGAAGTTTCAATACTGTTACCAGGTCTTGATTAAATTTGGTGTTAAGAGTCTACACTTAAACTTTTCACGTAAGTTCAGATTTGATTCATATGTGCTAATCCATGGATCTGACTGCACTCCCTCACATCCATGGACTCAACAACACATGTAGATATTGGACATCAACAACATGACACCAGTATGTGCTGTGGTGTCACATAAGGAAAGACCCTAATGATGACCTGAAAGTTTCAAAACATGTATGGTGTAGGGCAGAATCTAAAATCAATAGTGTGTTGTATTGGACAATCAATGCACTCATTTAACCCTTTTGGGCCAGAACTGAATTTCTGGGGCAATCCACAAAACCCTGGATTTAAATTACAGAACTTAATGTTTTCATTCATATTCTTACCCATCTCCCCCCCCCCAATACAGGATTTTACAAGAATGGCCACAGTTGGATGGCGCATATGCTGTGTCATTAAGGAATTGAACCCAGCATCCTGTAATGCAGCATATGCTTCATTTGGCACGAAAGAGTTAATGTTCATGTTGACAACAATGTGTAATTCATACAGAGAAGACTACTTTCTATTGGAATACATGGGATAATAAAATCTGCAGTTCAGGCAAGCTGCTGCAAAGGATTAGATGGAACTTCTAGGCTCTGGTTTCAATGTTATTTACTTCTCTTATATCATGCGCACTGTTATTATGAGCAGTAACCTGCATAAATGTAAGGTGAAAGTAACTGTGTCCTATCCAAAGGCAGTGTCCTGACACTGACCTTGGGAAATGACAGAAAACCTCGATCAGAATGACCAATCGTTACTCTATGGTCATCCTAAAGTTAAAAATAACAAGACCAGACATAGTTGCATTAAAAAAATCCTGGAATTTGCTAGAATAATTTACAGGAATTCACCTTTATAATTTACAGGAATTGCTACTGTCAATAAAGAAATGAACATCGACATCCTTCGCTGCCTTAGGGAAGCAGTCAGAAGGAAACGACCTGAAAAATGGAGACTGAACTGTGGTTTCTCCTTCATGACAATGTTCCAACATATAGGTCGGTTGTGGTCAAAGATTTCTTAGCAAAGAACAATGCGAAAACACTGAAGCATCCCCCATACTCTCCTGACCCACTCCAGCTGATTTTTGCTTGTTCTCTCAACTGAAATCAGCAATGAAGGGGCGGTGCTTCTGTGATGCTACTGACATCATTCAGAATGAGGAGGAACTGAAAACTTTCACAAAATGGCTTCCAGGAAAGTTTTCAACACCTCTACAGTTGCTGGCAGAAATGTATACCTGCAAAACGGGACTATTTTGACAAAAACATAACTTAAATGATTGTACTTTTTGTATTTCACAGAAATAAAGTGATTCCAGGAAAACTTTGAAGCGACCACATATATGTAATAAGATTTCTGTCTCTGGTTACTTATACTTACTGTACATCATAAACTGCCTCCATAACATTCACTTCACACAGCAAACGTTTTGTCACCCAGTCCATAGCAGCAACATGTCCTCTTCTGCCTCCTATAAGGAGAAAACGGCCATTCCGACTGTAGTTCATCCTGATTAATATGGTAAAGAAACAATTAACCAACAGAAAAACATGTTTATAATTTCAAGTTTTCACAGCAACAACAAACACAGTATGTTTAGACAGATGTCGAGTTAATGTAAGGCCTGTTCAGAGAGCTCTCAGACTGATTAAACACAACACAGTACTCACCAGATAAATTCAATTAAACATTATCCCCTTTGAAATAGTCCCCTCCTGCATTAATACAATTATTCCCATGACATTTTTATATCTCCCAGCATTCAATATATGATTTTCAAGAAATATGGGTCAGCTGCTCTAGTGGTGTGTCTTGTATTTCCTCCACTGATTCATACCAATATCCCATTACACTAACTTTCAATTTTGTATGCGATGGAGTGCCATCATGATGAAACAACCATGTTCCTGCCAAAGTTCCAGTTGTTTCTTTCACTCTGCCTTTCTTATACACTGTAAAATACTCAGACTGAATCCCTGATTCACTGTTTGACCTCTGCAACCTGAGTGATAATGCATGAAACCTTGAGAATCACAAAAGGCAATAAACACGGTCATAATATGCAATCTGCTGTGTCACTTTTTTTTCTTCATTCTGAGCAACATTTCGGCTTCCATTGTATAGACTGCTGCTCTGATTGAAACTTTACCCATAGACCAAAGTCTCATCACCCATATCGATCAATTTCATGACATTCTCTTCCTTGTTAATTTGTTTCAAAAGGTCTGTGCAAATGTCCGTATTCTTTTTCTTCAACCACAAGAAGTTGTGAAATAAATTTTTCAGAGGCAAGCCACATGCCTGAGTTTTCAGTCAATATTGTGAAGCATGATCACACAAACATTTCTACATACCCTGCCATTTCTCATATTGTTAGTCATCAATCTGCATGCACCAAGGAAATGACTGCATTAGTTTTTCCATCAGTTAATCATGTGAAGAGACACACAGAATGATGGTAATCTTCATACAACTCTCACCCACTTGTACAACACTTGTACCCTTCCAACACTGTTGACCAGTTTCATGCATCATCGCCAAATGACATTTTTATTACAAATGTCCTTAATAGTTTTTCCCGTTTGATGAGATTTCACATAAATGTATTGTTTCTTTAACAACATTTTGTACAAACTGCCCATGCACACTTCATGTACTTGACAACAATATATATTAGGACTAATTGTCCAAAACCAACATGATCCAGATGGCCAACTAAACCACTGTCAATCATCATGCAACCATCACATGCTTCCAAACTGTTAAAAGACCTGTGTCTGCATATGCAAACGAACATGGAAAAACACCCCTAGAAATTAATTTTATATGTTTATGCAACAACAAAACATTTACAGCATTTTTATGACATGGTGCATAATTTCTGTTTTATTTTCCACACAATACTGTTTATTTCATAAGTTTATCTTTTCCTGTTCAAATAATATATTTTTCATAAACCATGTGCTAAAATTTAATGCTACCCCAGTAGAGTACAGATTAACGACAGACGGTGCAAGAAGTCCAAAAACTTTTTGAACATATATCATATTGTACCACTTGCAAATATTATTTAATGCAATAAGATAGGAAGATTATTACATATGGTGATTTACAATGGGCAGAGGATGTTAAATCAGTGTCCACAAACAAAAGAGTGGCTGCATTATAGCAGTTACCTGTATGGTCCAAATGCGGCAAGATGTAAATCAAAGTGTTTGGTTGCACTAGCAATATCAACAGAAGAAGCAATTTGCTGTTGGCTAAACTGTGTAGTTAGTTCACCTTCATCGGCTACTAAAAATCTGAAAGCAATAAGAAGTTGTAAATAATACATTAAAATGAGTAACAACAAATGCATGAAGTGTTGATACGAAGAATACAATTATCAGTATCACTTGAGGTAAAATTGGGTGAGTGGTAAGTATATTTCATTACAAGCACTTTGCCTGGTAAGGCTGGGATGGGGACAACATCCAGCATGTAGGATGGAAACAAGTACTAAGTCACACAGAAGAGTTCAATATCAAAATTAATCTTCGAAAAATGGATTGTGCAAGTAAGAAATGGCCTGAATTGGGTCCCTGAACCTGAATTGTGGGGAAGGGCAGTTGTGAATAACAATACAAAATCACAAAAGATCAATATGACTGATGCCAAAAATTTATGTAGCTTTGTTTATTGTCAGACTAAATACAAGAACTGGAATAGCACAGTAAGTATAGACACTAGGCTACAAGCTGAACAGTTCAGGTTTTGAATCCCAGTAGGGGCATAATATTTTTCTCTACTCTTAAAAATTCCAGGCTGACTCTTGAGGCCAACCCAACCTCCAATTCCAGGGGTACTGGAATTCTTTCCAGGAGATAAAGTGGTATACACGTAACAGTATGTGCACTAGATCTAATACCACACATTCAAAGTTCATCAAATATAAGGTTTCAAATTACAGTGTTACAAACATGAATGCAAACACGTGCCAGCCAACAATGGTTCAGTGCAAGTGTGAAAGTCACCAACTATTCTGGTAAGTCACATACACGATACCACAGTGCAGTGGACTGGCAATGAGAACATGGTGTGTACTAACGAACAGCACATGTTCTAAATTGAATACTGCACTAAAAATTCAACCTACAGTCAATGTCACCACCAAAATTTCCTGATGTTGATGTACCTAGCAAATTTATGATTATTAGTCAAAATATATCATAACACAGAACCAATGTTGAACATACATACGAGTAGGAAATGGGAATATTGACAACATAAAAATGATGAAAGAGAGACTATATCTCAACAATCTGCACAAAAAAAAAAAAACTGCAAGAAAATATGTGCCAAATTCTTGTGAACATTTGCGAAGAAAAATATTGCTGATTATTTTAAAATGTGTTGAAAGAGACGTGAAGCTGGCCTGCCAGCATAGAAGTCTTTTTCAGTATCCACTGTGACTTAAAATAACAACAATCAATACAATATCAAGCAGTCATGAGAAGTATTCATAATATGCTGTTACTAGCAGGAAAGACAGCTTGTAATTTTTTGAGTGCTGAGATTTGTTAACTGGCAGCAGCTTCCAACATGTTTATGTGATGTCGCATAATGAAAACCATGTACAGTAGAACCTCGATCTATCGTTCCCGTATCGATCGTTTTCCCGCATCTACCATTCGCCATTTTTGGTCCCGAATAAAGTTCCATATAAATAACGTTATTTATTCCCGCATCCATCGT
>Ga0123357_10008197_pt1 | contig 13020 bp, 6 predicted proteins | sample TergutEmb28metaG_FD_89873 | JGI IMG/M metagenome (GOLD analysis project Ga0123357, IMG submission 89873) | Embiratermes neotenicus P4 segment gut microbial communities from Petit-Saut dam, French Guiana - Emb289 P4 | ecosystem: Host-associated > Arthropoda: Insects > Digestive system > Gut ...
ATTAACAATGCCTGTGTCCTTATAAAGGACCGCCGTCATGAGCTACGGCGTGCAACACTCAGTACCCTGCAACGCGCACACAAGTGCATTGAGGTTGGTGGCGGCATCTTTGAAAATTTGTTAAGAGATGTTCCAGACGTCGACGGTCCAGTGTTTTGTCCATTGCAGATCATCAGTAACACAGTCCAATGTGAAGGTGGTAACACGAGATGCATTGCTTGGTCGCATTTTGAAGGCCGCAGACCGCATCTGAATGAGTCAGCGAAAGCCGCAAAGAACAAATAGCGTAGTTCACAACCGATCGGCAGCCTGTTTTGCGGCCGGCGTTGACATTTTCTAAAACAACTTTAAGCACAGATCAATTCAAATTAAAGGTAATTTCATGAAGTTAACTTTACATTTATACTTTAAATGTGTCATGTATTATGCTGTTTTATTATTTTCTTCCGTTCATTGTCAATAATCATTACCTACTATTCCAAGTCTGAAGCGGTCATAACTCCGTAAACGTTCAGAATCGGACCCATGTTCATATGAACTTTTTTTGCTTAGAATCACTCATACTATCACATCCCAAAGTAATGCAGATTCCTCCTGAATCATCCTGTATGTACCGCAGTGTAGTCACCCTTTGTACCGAAACGTGGTTATATTTGTACAGCACAATGGTCGCCATATGTACAGCACAGTGGTCATTATATGTACCACACATTGGTCAATATATGTACCGCAAAGTGGTCACTAAATGTACAGCATACTTGTCAATATATTTACCGCACAGTGGTCAACATATGTACCGCACAGTGATCAAAATATGTACCGCACAGTGGTCACTATATGTACCGCAATGTGGTCACTATATATACAGCACAGTGATCAGTATATTTACCGCACTATTGTCAATATATCTACATTATTTTGGTCAATATATTTACAGCAGTTTGTTCACTATATACACCGCACTGTGGTCATTATATATACAGCACAGTGGTCAATATATTTACCGCAGAATGGTAAATATTTTACAGCACAGTGGTCAATATATGTACCGCAAAGTCGTCAGTATATTTACAGAATACTGGTCACTATAATTACAGCAGAGTGTTTAATATATATACCGCATAATGCTCTCTATTTTGCACCGCACATAGATCACTATAGGTCACTATATGTACAGCACAGTGATTAAAATTTGTACCGCACAGTGGTCACAATTTGTACTGCCCAGTGGTCACTCTATGTACCGCAAAGTGGTCACTATTTGTACAGCACAGCATTGGTCACAATATGTACCGCACGATAGTCACTATATGTGCAGCAATGTAGTCAATATATTTACAGCACATTTGTCACTACATGTACCGCACAGTGGTCAATATATTTACCGCAAAGTCTTAACTATATGTACAGCTTATTGTTTATTATTGTATGTACCGAACAGTGGTCAATATTTGTACATCACATTCGTCAATATATGTACAGAGCAGTGATCATTATATGCACAGCATCGTGGTCACTGTATGTACAGCACAATTGTCACAATATGTACCCCAAATCTGTCACGATATGTACAGCACAGTGGTCACTATATGTACCGCACAGTGGTCACTATATGTACAGAAGAGTAATTTCTATATTTACCGCACAGTAGTAACAATATGTACATCAGTTTGGACACTATATATACAGCACATTGGTCACTATACATACCGCAAATTTGTCACAATTTATACAGCACATTCGGCACAATATGTACCGCATTGTGGTCAGTATATGTACAGCACAGTGGTCACTAGATTTACCGCAAATTTGTCACAATTTATACAGCACATTGGGCACAATATGTACCGCAATGTGGTCACTATATGTACAGCACAGTGGTCAATATATGTACCGCAAAGTTGTCACAATATATACCGCATATTTGTCAAAATATTTACAGCACAGTGGTTACTAAACGTACCTCAGAGTTGGCACAATATTTACAGAACCGTGATCAAAATATGTACCGTCAATTGGTCACTATATTTACCGAACAGTGGTCACTAAATGTACAGGACAGTGGTCAATCTATATACAGCACAGTGTCCACTATATTTACGGCAGTTTGATCACTATATGTACCACACAATGGTCACTATATGTATCAAACATTTGTCATTTTATGTACAGCACATTGGTCAATATATGTACAGCACAGTGGTCAATATATGTACCGAACAGTGGTCACTCTATGTTCCGCACAATTGTCACTATATGTACAGCATAATTCTCACTATATGTACCGCAAAATGGTCAATATATGTTCCGTAATTATGTCACTATATTTACAGCACATTTGTCACGATATATACCGCAAATTGGTCAATATATATACCGCACAAAAATCACAATATGTACCGCACAGTGGTCTCTAAATGTACCTCACTGTTTTAACTATATTTACAGCACATTGATCACTATATGTACCGCACAGTGGTCACTATATGTACATCACATTCGTCACTATATACAGCACAGTGGTCGAAATTTACACCGCACAGTGGTTATTATATTTACAGCAAAATGGTCAATATATGTACCGCAGTTTAGTCACTATATGTACAGCACAGTGGTCATAATTTTTACCGCACAATGGTCAAAGTATGTACCGCATAATTTTCGCAATATGTACATCAGAATTTTTACTATATGTACTGCAGAGTGGTCACTAATTGTACAGCACAGTGATCACAATTAGTACCGCACTTTGTTCATTATATGTACCGCACAATTGTCACTATATGTACAGCACAGTGATCAAAATAATTACCGCACATTGGTCCAAATCTTTTCCGAACTATTGTCACTGTATGTACAGCACTGTGGTCACTATATGTATCGCACAGTGGTCCCTATGTACACAGCACAGGGATCACTATATGTACCGCAAAATGGTCACTATCTGTACCGCACAGTGGTCACTATATATGCAGCACTGTGGTAAGTATATGTACCGCATAATGGTCAATATGCATACCGCACAGAAGTTACAATTTGTACCGCACAATAGTCAATATATGTACAGCACAATGCTCACTATTTGTACAGCATATTGGTTACAATATTTACCGCAGGGTGTTCACTATATATACAGCACAGTTATCACAATTTGTACCGCACAATCATCACTATATGTACCGTACAATTGTGTCTATATATACCGCACAGTCGTCACTATATGTACCGCACAATGCTCACTATATGTACCGCAAAGTGGTCTCTATTTGTACAGCACATTGGTCACTATATTTACCGCACTTTGGTCACTATATTTACCGCACCTTTTTCACTATATTTATAGCACATTGGTCACCATATGTACAGCACAGTGATCATTATATGTACCGCACATTCGTCAATATATTTACCGCACATTGTTCCCTATATGTACAGCACATTGGTCACTATGTTTACCGCAGAGTGGTCACTATATGTACCGCCGGTTTAACATTAAAATTTTTGCGTTCTGCCCACACAGTTTATTTATGTGTTTTGTGTAGATCTCAGAACAAACCGCGATTATTTCACTGTACAACTTTAACTGACCGGTTTTCACAGCAAAGTTTTAATCCCTTATAGCCAGTGGTCACTATATATACCACCAACTTAAAATTCAACAATTCTGTGTTCTGCCCTCACAGTGTATTTTTGTGTTTTGTGCGGATCTGGGAACAAACAGCGATTATTTCCCTCACATTTGTCTCCCCCTCAGTCTGTTTTCATGCCGGAATTGCTTCACAATTTTATATCTTCCCACACTTCAATTGCACGCACGCACAAACAAATGTACAGCACATCTGTATAGATCAGTATCAATTCCAACGCAATTTTTTCATTACATTTTACCATATAAAAATAATGTATGTTTACGAAATCTTAAATTAGGATCTACACGGCACTGATTATTGTATTAATTTTGTCCAGTGCTTCATATTTTTTCTAAATTTGCAACACTATATTTCGGACCCAGCAGTTCTTTCACCGAGTGTTCGTAGCTCCAACTTCAAACCCGTACGTAACCTAAACTAACACAACTTAATTTAATATAACCTAACCTAACCTAACCAAAACTAACCGAACCTAACCTAACTTACCCTAACTTAACCGAACCTAATCCAACTTAACTTAACCTAAGTTAACCTCCCCTAACCTAACCTAGCCTAACCTAAACTAACCTAACCTATCCTAACATAACCTAACAGCCTAACCTAACCTAAAATAACCTAACCTAACCTAACGTAATATAACCTAACCTAGCCTAGCCTAACCTAACATAAACTAACCTAAATTACCCTAACCTTACCTAACATAGCATAGCCAACCTAGCCTAGCCAAGCCTAACCTAACCTAACCTAACTTAAATAAACAAACCCAACCTAACATAACCTAACCTAGCCTAGCCTAACCTGAATTAACCTAATGTAACCAAAGCTAACCCAACGCAAACCAACCCAACCCAACCCAATATAAATTAAACTAACCTAAACTAACCTAACCTAACCTAGCCTAGCCTAGCCTACCCTAACCTATTCTAGCCTAGCCTAGCTTAGCCTAGCCTAGCCTAGTCTAGCCTAACCTAACTTAACCTAGCCTAACCTAACCCAACCTAACACAACCTAACCCAAACTAAACCAATTTAACGCAATATAAACCAACCTAACCCAACCTAACGCAACTTAACCCAACCTAAACTAACCGAACTTAACCTAACCTAACCTAACCTAATCTAACACAACCTAACCTAACCTAACCTAACCAAATATAGCCTAACTTAACTAACCTAACCTAACCTAACCTAGCCTAGCCTAGCCTAGCCTAACCTATCCTAGCCTAGCCTAGCTTAGCCTAGCCTAAACTAACTTAACCTAGCCTAACCTAACCTAACCTAACCCAACCTAACCCAACCTAACCCAACCTAACGCAATATATCCCAACCTAACCCAACCTAACTCAACTTAACCCAACCTAACCTAACCGAACCTAACTTAACCTAACTCTACCTAACCTAACCTAACCTATCGTAACCTAATCTAACCTAACCTAAACTAACCAAATGTAACCTAGCCTAACCTAACCTAAATTAACCTAACCTAACCTAAACTAATCTAACCTAAACTAACCTAACCTAAACTAACCTAACCTAACCTAACCTAACCTAGCCTAGCCTAGCCTAACCTAACGTAACCTAATCCAACCCAACCCAAGGCAACCCAACCCAACCCAACACAACTTAACCTAACCTAACCTAACCTAACCTAACCTAGCCTAGCGTACCCTAGCCTGGCCTAGCCTAGCCTAGCCTAGCCTAGCCTAGCCTAACCTAGCCTAACCTAACGTAACCTAACCCAACCTAACTTAACCTAACCTAACCTAACCTAACCTAGCCTAGCCTAGCCTAGCCTAGCCTAACGTAACCTAGCCCAACCTAACCTAGCCTAACCCCACCTAACCCAACCTAACCCAACCTAACGCAACCTAACCCAACCTAACCCAACCTAACTTAATTACTGCAGCCACGCCTGCTATGAGAGAAACCTTGAAATTGTGTCTAAGATTCGTAAGTTACAAGATATAACAACAGGGCTGATATGAGCCATATTGCGTCGACGTACCTTGAACGATGTGGCCATAAATGAGAGGATCTTAGTGCCTGGGTTCGAAACAAACTCACTTACAGACAGTTTAAAACCACCACTTTAGTACAGTATCACCTGCTCTTCACAACAAACTTCCCAGTGAATCGATTTTGTATGCTGCATGCATTTACAACGAGGCCTAAACATGCACACAATGCATACATACATACATACATACATATATACATACATACATACATACATATATACGTGTATGTGCGTACATTGGTACATTGGCCTGTGGAACCTGGGAACTGTTCCCGCTTGAAGCCGGACACTCCAACTGTTCCCGCTTTAAGCCGGACACTCCAACAGTTCCCGCCTTAAGCCGGACACTCCAACAGTTCCCGCTTTAAGCCGGACATTCCAAAAGTTCCTTTTTAAGCCGGACACTCCAACAGTTCCTCTTTAAGCCGGACACTCCAACAGTTCCTCTTTAAGCCGGACACTCCAACAGTTCTCGCTTTAATTCGGACACTAAGAGTTCCGCTTTAAACCGGACACTCCAATAGTTCCCACTTTAAGCCGGACACTCCAACTTGTCACGAATAAAGAACTGTTTCAGATCTTCCACATCTCTTCAGTCACAATGACATATGAAGCCGTTTGATAACGTCCCGCGACGGTGGCTCAACCCATCTTACAGATTTCTCTGCACAGATATAACCCATGCAATGGTTCATACTGTATAATTACTTTTCCTCGCCAACTCCTAAGATACATGCTGAAGGCACATAAAACGAAAAATACCCAATACATTTTTGTCTACAAACGTTGTTTTAAATATTTTTCGATTTTCAAAAAAATATTCGTAAGTTTAGGTGTGAGTGACGCACCTACGCACGCGCAAGGGCGTGGAGCTTTTAAGTATCCTGCATTTTTCTCACTCTAACTTGCATTGCAATGTTGCCAACGTCACAGTGAAGCTAACCGTGTCCGCACCGTATGAAAATCCATTGGACCTTTCTTAACTTGGCTGCTGCAGGCAGACGGACAGACACGACGGAGCTGATAGACGCAATTTCCCAACTTCCATCAGCGAAGGTGCGGACGACTCACCCGCTAAGCCATGCTCCGACATGCACTCTCATCTCCCGCCGCACTGTTCTTTGTATCACAGATGGCTGGCGCAGTAAGTTCCTTTGCCACTCTCTGCTACTGTTTCTCTCTGCTTTTAACAGTTAAGGTTTTGTTTATTTGACCTTTCGAAGAGCGGGTTCGATGCAAATATTATGTACACAAAATTCGGTTCCTGCCTCACAGTAGACGTGTTACGTCATCGCACATAAACGAAGCAGTTGATGAAGTAAGATTGCTTGCTGAATGACCTGTTAGGCACGGTGCATAAACAAACACGCCCTGCAGGTGGCAGGTGCAGTCAGCGCCATGATGCGCTGGGTTCAAATCTCTCTGCATGGAAGTTGTTAGCTATGCATATTGAAAACGTTTCACAGAAGAAACGTGGGCGCACTCCGGCAATCACGCAAAGGGACACTCACGCACAAGTTACTGTACAGAAATGGTTTGACAGAATGAGGATCGGTTTGAAGTTTGAGGCGTCATTGGCCACGGTCAATGAATGAACATTTTCTTGTCTCCCTCTTCCAACAGAGAGAAAAGAAAGACCGTGTTCATTCCTTGGTAGGTGAGGTTCAGATACGCACGGAACGTGACCGACAGCAGGGCATTACCTGAGCTGTTTACAAACTTCCATAAAGGCACATACACAGCGTGTAAGACTACCTCTTATCGGCTGTTGTTGGTAGTGCTGTATCAACTGCGGGAGTCTGATCACTCGCGTCACGGTAGCCAAACCGTGCGTAGTGACAATGTCGACGGCAAGATGGCCGTCCCCGTATCAATTGTGTCATTCGCCTGGAAGGATTAAAGAGAGAAAGAGAGAGAGGCTATGTGCTGCGCATGCTGCAAGTCCAACCAAGCACATACACTGAAGTTGCGAATCTTTTGATGCCAGTTGTGTTCAGCAGGGTCAATTGTATCGTCCTTGCAAATTCACCCCTTCATACGCAAGAGGCTATTAGACTCACATGAACTACCCTAGTACTATTAGCATTCCTATTTCTTATTTCGTACAGCGGAGGTTCAAATCCAGGTTACAATCCTGGGTAGCTGTAGATTTATGTGGTTTTCTTCACCCCTAATTGAAAATGCTGTTCTTTGGCCACAGTGCATCCTTACATAATGAATACAATTATGTACTTATGTTTATCTTATGTATATTGGACCGCGAATCATTGGGTAGTTGAAGAATAAAAAACCAACTTGATGTCACTTGCTAATTTATTTCACTTCTTATTTGCTCAACATGTTTCGGACATTAATATATCCATCATCAGGAGCTTGCGACTATTCTGTAGAATTACCACATTGGTCGTATTGTTCTTGGTTCGATGTGTGTTGGAGTTTCGGTGTGGTTGGTTTGGAGTGGTATCCGTGTTGCAAGCTGAAACACAACTCTACCAATGTGGTAATTCAACAGAATAATCGCAATCTCCTGGTGATGGATATATTATTTTCCGAAACATGTTGAGCACATAAGAAGTGAAATAAAGTAGCAAGTGACATTAAGTTGGTCTTTTATTCTTCAACAATCCTATAGGTCAGCACTACTTATTTATTAAAACATAGGCTTTTACATGTTTCGACCCAACATTAGGTCATCCTCAGGCCTGTAGCAGACTAAGTCATTGGTCCTGTGTGTATATTGGGATCCAAATATTTTTGGCAGTCGCAAGAATACATAAAATCTAGCAACTATTTATTTTTGGCTGGATAAAATTCGTAGCTTACATTTACGATTAAATTGTTTAAAACATGGGTTGTATTTACAATTGCAACATTTCAAATTTATCAATAATATATTCTACGGGTGCCTAAGGTATTGATATAGTCGTTCGCTGGGGTAAGTTTTGTGTAGTCACAGCTTCTCACAGTTGCCCGTGTTGCTTCTTTATGCATCCTGAAATTCCACACTACGTCATCTGAGCTGCTTGAAACGTTGTGAAAATTGATACATAGAGGATATTCTTAGGTTTAATTCGAGTTACAGATCTTTACATAATTCCGAGCTGTTGACTGGTTCAAATTGAACCCATCGGCTCACCCAATGGGCGGTCTCAGCTGATGCAGCCCATTGCCTGCAAGGCTCCGTAAATAATGTACAGACATGGAATTTAGTGACGAGAATTCGTTACCGTTTGATCGCGTCACACCAGACACCGGAAGGCTAATTTTAATGAGTATGGTAACAGTAGAGAGAGTGAAAGTTGCGCTGTGTGATGGACTCACGGACCGTCGCAACAAAGGGGAAGTTTGCATTCTGTAATCTCCCGTCCAGTTAGCTGCAGTAAATACCTTGAATTAACTGACGCTTGTACTGCCTTCGACACAATTACCAAACACATAAAGCCCATTTTATCCCGTCCACGCGTAGGGCAGCTTTATTGTGTGGGCAGCTTGAATTATAGCCCCGCATTTAGCCCCACTCACAGTGATCCACCTAACAAGCACTTCGAAGCGCTATAAATTTCAGACAAGCGAAGGCCTCCCATTCTTCTTATCCGATGCAATTTACTGTCCTTACAGGCACAGTAGAAGGAACATTCTGTATAAAGGATAATATTTTTAGCGTACTTTTACTTCCTATTTGTACGTGTCAAAGGTTAGTACCGGAGGAGCCATTTATTTGAATTCCGTCCACAAATTCTCATTTTCCCTTCACGAGAAGTGAATAAATTTACAGAACCTGGGACCTAATTCAGAGCGCCGGACCGGACAGAGCGGACAGAGAGTGAGAAGTTCCAAATGTGACGTAAGGAGGTGGGAATTGTAATGCATTTTGGGGGTTTTGGTAATAAACTGCTGATTTGTGTAAAGGCTCAACGTTGGTAGCTGGGAGCTGCATTAGTGATAATACCCGTATAGCGGTGTGACATGTAATGTGACAGATCAGCAAATAGTGACACATGTCACTGCAGTGCTGCATGTAATGTGACAGCAGCAAATAGCGACACATGTCACTGCAGTGCTGCATGAAATGTGACACATCAGCAAATAGTGACACATGTCACTGCAGTGGTGCATGTAATGTGACAAGTCAGCAAATAATGACTTATGTCACCGCAGTGCTTCATGTAATGTGACAGATCAGCAAATAGTGACACATATTGTCTAGCACTAGGGACAGAATTTTGCATTAATTTGTGTATTGGTTTATTAGTGGTTAAGATTTCTTATGTTTCATGTTACTATATAGGATAGCTTAGGTTTCTGAGCATTATGTATTGAAATTAGGGCATCTGGCTTTGAAACGTGCTTAGCAACAGCGTTAATGCTGGGTCAGCAAGAATCTTTACCCAATCAGATTGCAGTGAAAATTTCCTAAAGAGTTCCAGGCACACTTTGGTCTTCGTTTGACACCCCAGCCATGCGTCTAAGTTACTACGCATCCCCTTGCTTTGTGCTTCAAAAATCCACGCCACGCTTCCCGAGGCTTGGCATCGTCAGTCAAAGGCCTCGTTCCGCATGGGTTAGACCTGCGTCAGGCATGTTCTTCTTCGAACAAGGAAGATCACATTATAAAGTGTAAATTCAAACATCAAGCAGCATTCCTGCTTTACACTGAATCATGTAAAAGTGTTTATTAATACCTGCGACCACAACGGTCCAGAAATATGGGTGGCATCTCCACCAACATATATATTTTCATTGTGCGCCTACTTATTTTTTTGCATTCTTTTTTCCTAAGGCATTCGTTTGCAGGCACAGCCCCAGTGTCTGTGTATCACGGAGTTATGCTCCACGCCTGTTCGTTTGTGTTCTTCACTTCTACAGCAGTTCAAAGTAAGTGAAAATGTGTCAGTGCGAGAAGGTTTTTTTTTTACCACTTCACTGAGACAAGCAAACAGCAGTACAGCAAGTGAGTACCACAGTACTACAGTGTTACCACCAGTAACAGTGTCACTTTACGACAGTAAATTACTTTACAAACAGTGCTACTACAAGCATTTAATACAATGTGTTACCAGTGTAATTCAACATACAAACAGTGCTACTCCACGAGTTCACGACAATTGTATCCAGTGTAATCTTTTTGCACATAACCAGTTTTATCTTAAAATTAAAGTTTAGAGTTTTATAGAATAAATTAAAAATTGCTTTGACCAGCATTACAGTGAGTAGATCAATTGTCTATTCAACCCTTTATGTTCCCTTGTACCAGAGCAAGAGCGAACACATATCATTACAGTGCTGCATGTAATGTGGCAGATCAGCAAATAGTGACACATGTCACTGCAGTGCTGCATGTAATGTTACAGATCAACAAATAGTGACACATGTCACTGTAGTGCTGCATGTAATGTGACAGATCAGCACATAGTGACACATGTCACTGCAGTTCTGCATGTAATGTTACAGATGAGCAAATAGTGACACATGTCACTGCAGTCCTTCATGTAATGTGACAGAGCAGCACATAGTGACACATGTCAATGCAGTGCTGCGTGTGATGTGACAGAGCAGCAAATAGTGACACATGTCACTGTCACAATTTGAGGATTTAAATAGCTTACCTTATTTTATCTTCATGTGTGTTACTGTACGTAGCCTCTTTAGCGATTCAGTGTCGTTAAATAAAAAAAAGTAGCAATTTGATAATATTAAGGTTCGATGTTTTTTACTGTGGCTCCTTTTCACTAGGCAACCGCAGTGACATAATGACTGACTTTCTTTATCTCTGATAACAGAAATAGAGCACGTGCTGCTATCAGAAACACGTATCAGATGAGCTGATGGGTTGGTTTGTTAGTGTTTTCGTTTGTCATTTTGTCGCAGGGCTCTGTTAGTGGCACTGGCAGACGTCTAAACGTACCGTCAGGGTAACGGATGTGTTTGTGTGTGCTTCTGAGGAACCCCCCCCCCCGACAAAAAGCATCAAGTAGTACAAACATATGTCCTTCTGCCTGTCCGTCCGTCCAACCCGCAACGTTCTGGCCTTTCCCTCACCCAATGAAATTTATTTAAATTCGTGGTTTTCACTGCAGCCAACATGGAAGAATTTCACACCTGTATCTGACATCGTAAGTCTTGTAGAAGGTTGGAAACTTACAGAAGGAGCTGCATGTCTCAAATTTAGGGTAAAGACTGCCTATGTACTGAACCAGGTTACACGACGTCACATTCACAAAACGAAGATTTTTCACTAACATTTATCACTTGATTTCAAGAAAATTTTTAAATATTGTACAGGTTTTTTTTACGGCGAATAATATTTTGAAAACGAGAATTGATAACAGAGAAAGAAATACAATAATATAAACAGCCAACTGGATGCAACAATAACAGCTTATTAATAATATCAATCAGCTCAACATGTTTCGGGCGATAATTTCGCCCATCCTCAGGAGCACTAGACTGTGGTATAATGCACCGGCGGTGCTGCAACACCGCCGGTGTATTATACCACAGTCTAGTGCCACTGAAGATGGGCGAAATGATCGCCCGAAATATGTTGAGCTGATTGTAATTACAAATAAATTGTTATTGTTGCATTTGTAGTGAATATCAAATATGAGTTTCGTTTACTACACAGATGTTGTATTTAGCTTTATGAAACTCACCCGGACTTTGCCGCTAGCTACACTCTTGCGAAGTCAGCGGAAAATGACCGAGCTCGGCCATTTGTCAGCTTGTTACACTTTAACCATATGTTAAAGAATGCCTGGTACATCAATTCACCTCTATATATGTATACCTGCTTTAGGGAAACTAGGGAGCTCAACTGGAAATTACTTGCTGACTTGATTGCTGCTGGTTGCTACGTACCTCCACGTTGAAGAAACTTTTATATTGTGCGTAATCTACGGAACTAGTGCAAAGTAGAGATTGTGATGCTGTTATACTGCAGCTGCCTTCTGTTGATACAGGGTGAGTTGTGTTGACTGGATCGGAAATTTTTTAAACCTTGAGCTGAGCAAATTTGGTTATTAATTGGTTAATTTTATTGAATTCAAAATTCCAATTTACATCATATATACGAGGTGAGACAATTATTTAAATTGATTAATTCGAACATATTTGTGTAATAACTAAATTGCTATTTTGGATATTTAATTTATTAGAATTATTATTTTAAAATATACATTTTAGAATAGAATTGAATTATTTGGACGGCTCCACAACATCCTTGAATTCCCGATAAATCATACAGAAAAGTTAGAACGAATTAGTTGTCAATGATAGGAAAAGATTATTGACATGGTGGCAGCACTACCCTAGGAGTTAAGAAGTGAGTTATTAACCCTATAACAAGTAGTGTCCG
>Ga0123357_10008198_pt1 | contig 13020 bp, 11 predicted proteins | sample TergutEmb28metaG_FD_89873 | JGI IMG/M metagenome (GOLD analysis project Ga0123357, IMG submission 89873) | Embiratermes neotenicus P4 segment gut microbial communities from Petit-Saut dam, French Guiana - Emb289 P4 | ecosystem: Host-associated > Arthropoda: Insects > Digestive system > Gut ...
GACCGGCTGGTGTTCCGGCGCAAGCGGTGACAATCGCTCCTGAATTATTTTTGGGCCCCATCGTGGACACACTCGTAGAAGCCAACGGCATCCAGATCGCCGTGGATCGGCAAACGCCCGCGGGCGAGGTGCGCGGGCGGGTGCTGCTGCTCATGGGCCTGGGCGGGCAACTCATCGACTGGCCGCCTGCGCTGGTGCGGGCGCTGCTGGATGAGGGGCTGGAGGTCATCCGCCTGGACAACCGCGACGCGGGCCTGAGCACCCATTTGAGCCGCCTGGGCCGCCCGCGCATGGGCTGGTGGATTGCCGCCGCCGCGTGGATGGGCCTGCGCCCGCGCCTGCCTTACACCCTGGCGGACATGGCGCAAGACGCGCTCGGCGCGCTCGACGCGCTGGGCGTGCGGCGCGCGCACGTGGTCGGCCTGAGCATGGGCGCCATGATCGCCCAGCGCGTGGCGCTGGCCGCGCCGGGGCGCGTGATTTCGCTGACTTGCATCATGGGCAGCAGCGGCGCGCGCGGCCTGCTGCGGCCCAGGGCCGAGGCGCTGCGCGTGGCGGCCAGCCAGCCCGTGCGCAACGACCCGCAGGCGCTGCGGCGCTACTACCTGCGTTTTTTGCGGGCCATTTCCAGCCCCACCTTGCCGCCTTCCGAAGAGGCGCTGCGCGCCAGCCTCGAGCAGTCGGCCGAGCGCAGCCCGCCCGACGTGGCGGCCACGCAGCGCCAGGGCGCCGCCGTGCTGGCCGACAGCGCCCGCGCCCGCGAGCTGGGCCGCATCCGCCTGCCCACGCTGGTGATTCATGGCCGCGCCGATCCGTGGGTGCCGCTGGTCTGCGGAGTGGACACGGCGCGGCGCATTCCCGGCGCGCGGCTGGCGGTGATCGAGGACATGGGGCACGACCTGGCCCCCGCGCCGCACCCGGAAATCGTGCGCCGCGTGCTGGCTGAACTGCTGCCCTTTTTGCGCTCGGCCCATACCGCGGAAGCCGCAGCCGGAGCCGCCGTTTCATGAACACAGAGCATCAATCCGCCGGCGCGCTCGGCCAGCCCACCCGGTACACCGACCAGTACGACCCGGCGCTGCTGCACCCCATGCCCCGCGCCCCGCAGCGTGCGCGCATCGGCATCAGCGGCCAGCCGCTGTTTTTTGGCGCCGATTTCTGGACCGCCTACGAACTGTCCTGGCTGAACCCGCGCGGCAAGCCGCAAGTGGCCATCGCGCAAATCACCGTGCCGTGCGAAAGCACGCACCTGATCGAAAGCAAGTCGTTCAAGCTGTACCTCAACAGCTTCAGCGGCACGCGCATGGCCGATGCCGATGAAGTCAAGCGCCGCATTCAGGCCGACGTCAGCGCCGCGCTCTGGCAAGGCGGGCCGGTGCGCGCCAGCGCCGGCGTGCGGCTGATCGGGCCGGACGAGTTTGACTTGCAGCCGCTGCACGAACTGGACGGCCTGAACCTGGACCGGCTGGACCTGGAATGCCCGCCCGCGCCGCAGCCCGCGCCGCAATGGCTAGCCGCCGCGCTGGACGAGCAGCCCGTGCAGGAAACACTGACCAGCCGCCTCTTCAAAAGCAACTGCCCCGTCACCGGCCAGCCCGACTGGGCCAGCGTGCAAATCAGCTACAGCGGCCCGCAAATCGACCAGGCGGGGCTGCTGCGCTACCTGGTCAGCTTTCGCGGCCACGAGGATTTTCATGAGCACTGCGTCGAGCGCATGTTCATGGACATCTGGACGCGCTGCCGCCCCGCCAAGCTGAGCGTCTACGCCCGCTACACCCGCCGCGGCGGCCTGGACATCAACCCCTGGCGCACCAGCCACCCCGGCGCCGCGCCGGCCAATGTGCGGATGGCGCGGCAGTGAGCAATTTTGACGAGCGAGCCTACACGCACGCTCAGCTTGCCTTCAAATCATCGCAAAGCCGCCGGAAGCGCCAATGGTTTGCCCTGTGATGAATAGCGCGCGATCAGAGGCCAGGAAAGCGACGAAACCGGAAATATCCTCCGGGCGCGAAAGACGCCCGACGCCTTTGGAGATCGGATAGATATTCAACATCTTGCCCAGGCGTTCGTTGTTTTCCACAGTGGCATCGACGTGCAGCGGCCCATCCTTAATGCCAGCGTGCGACACCGCGCCGAGCGCGATCGAATTGACGGTGATCGCGTGCCGTCCATGCTCGCGCGCCAGAGCCTTGCCGAAGCCCGCCATAGCCGCCTTCGCGCCCGAGTACACCGCCATATTTGCCTCGCCGATGCGGCCGGCTTCCGAGATGATGTTGATGATGCGTCCGCCCTTGTGCGCGACCATGCCCGGCAGCACGCTGCGGCAACAGTTCATGGTGCCAAAGACATTGAGATTGACGATCTTGGCCCAGTCGGCCGTGGGCATATCAAGAAATGGCGGCGTGCGCCCGCCTTTCTCTCGACGTTCCGGGATGATGCCGGCGTTGTTCACGAGTATCGACACGGGCGCACCGAACTGCGCGCTGCCTTTGGCGACCATCGCTTCCACTTCGTCAGCACGGGTAATGTCGGCAGGCGCAGCCAGCGCCTTGCCGCCGGCCGCCGTAATTTCGGCGGCGACTTTCTCCGCGCGTTCGGCCACGAGGTCATTGACGATAACGCGCGCGCCTTCGGCGGCCAGTTCAATGCAAATCTGCCGGCCCACGCCCTGGCCTGCGCCGGTGACGAGCGCTACCTGGTTTTCCAGTCCGAGCTTCATGGTGTTTCCTTTGTCCTTGGGGTGTTTGAAATGGTGGTTAATGCGCAGGTATCGGCTCAGCGGCCGGTGAATACCGGCTTGCGCTTCTCGACGAAAGCGCGCATGCCTTCCTTGCGGTCGTCGCTGTCGATGATCATGGCCGCTGCATAGCGTTCGTATTCAAGTCCCGAGTCGAGATCGGTCTGCATGCCGCGATTGATCGCTCTCTTGGCAAAGCGCACCGCCAGCGGGGGGTGCTCGGCGATGCGTTGCGCCAATTCGAGCGCAGCGGGCATCAGATCGGCTTGGGGCAGCACGCGGCTGACGATGCCGTAGCGCAGTGCGGTTTCTGCATCAATCAGGTCGGCGGTGAGGATCAGCTCCTTCGCGCGCGCCTCGCCGATCAGACGCGGCAAGCGTTGCGTACCGCCGGCGGCGGGAATCACGCCGAGCTTGATCTCGGGCAGCCCGAAGCGCGCGCCCGAAGCGGCCCAGCGGATGTCGCAGCACAACGCGATTTCGAGTCCACCGCCGAGCGCAACGCCGTTGATGGCAGCAATCACCGGTTTTTCGAACTCTTCGATGTTGCGAAAGAGATCGTGCGTGGCCTTTTGCGCGACGAAGTAGTCGGTGCCGACGGGCTGCCCGCCGGCGCGCTCCTTGATGTCCGCGCCGGCGCAGAAGGCGCGTTCACCAGCGCCGGTGACGAGCACTGCGCGCACGCGCTCGTCATTGCGCGCGAACTCGAAAAAGGCGCGGGCGAGATCGGGCTTCATCGAGCCGCCGAGCGTATTCATGCGGTCGGGGCGGTTCAACGTGACGAGGGCGACGTTGCCGCGCACCTCATAAAGCAGTGTTTCGAGTTGGGTGGAAGTCATGTTTGTGGTCATGAATGTGGGTCTCGTTTTCTCGGGGTAGCTCTTTACGCTTTCGCCGCCGAGAGTACGTGGGCGATGGCCACCGAGCCCAGGCCGATCATGTGGGCCAGACCCCAGCGTGCTCCGGGATGCTGGCGGCCTTCGGCTTCGCCGCGGATCTGCCGCGTGATCTCGGCGATCTGGCCGATGCCGGTCGGGCCGAGCGGATGGCCCATGCCGATCAGCCCGCCAGATGCATTGATGGCGCAACGTCCGCCGATCTGCGAGTCACCGCGTTCGAGATAGGCTGCACCTTCGCCGGGATCACATACGCCAATGGCTTCGCTGTAGAGTAATTCCTCCACCGAGAAGGCATCGTGCAATTCGACCAGGTCGAGTTGCTTTGCCTCAATTCCCGCCTGTTCGAGCGCTGCGCGCGCGCTGGTGCCCACGAGGTCAATCGACCCTTGGCCGTAAACGGTTTCGTCGCGCTCACTGATTGCGGCCGAGGCGCGCACGCGCACACAACGCTTTACATCCAGCCCTAGCCTCTTTAGCGCGCGGCCTGACACCAGCAGCACGGCTGCCGCGCCTTCACCGCGCGGGCAGCATTGCTGCACTGTGAGATCACCGACAACCTTGGGCGAGGCAAGCACCTGTTCGAGCGTGCGCGGCTTGCGAAATTGCGCATACGGGTTGCGCGATGCATTGCCGTGGTTCTTGACGGCAACGCGCGCCAGCGATTCGATGCGGGCACCGCGCTCACGCAGATAGCTGCGGGCCATCAGCGCGAACTTCACTGCCGGGATTGTGGCCGTGTCGCTAAGGCGTTCCAGCCCATCCTTATTGGCCGCGCGGCGACCGTCGCCGTGCTTGTCAACGCCTACCGCAAGCACCACGTCGCTGATGCCGTGCGTGATTTCCATGCGGGCTTGGCGAAACGCAAAGGAGCCGGAGGCCGATGCGTTTTCGACTTGCGTGACCGCCAGGCCGGTGGAGCCCAAGTGGCGGAACATCACGCGGCCAACCGCCATGCCTATGGAAGTGGTGCCAACGTAAGCGCTCTGTACCTGTTTCCAGCCGATGCTCGCATCGGCGAGCGCGGCCCGCACTGCGGTCAGGCCCAGATGCGTGTAGGGCGTTTCGCTCGGAAACTGATAGGGATGCAAGCCGATGCCCGCGACGTAGACGCCGTCGTTACCGTCAATCCAGCGATGGTGGTTCATTTGGCGGCCTCCGCGTTCGCCGGCACGAACCGGCAGTCAAAGATGCCGCCCGAATCCATGGGCATGGCCACCGCCTTCATCGCCATACCGGGGTGCAGGGCCGACTCGTCGGCCACGGCGATCACGCCTTCTTCCACCACCTGATCAGCAATGCGGATGTCACCTGCGATGCTCGGCGCGGGCATACCCGGCGCCAGCGGCACATGCAAGGTCACATATTCGAGCAAGGTGCCGTCACCCGCGAGGGCTACCTGCTCGGCTTTGTCGAGCGGGGCGCCGCAGTGCGAGCAACCCGGTACGTTGGCGGGAAAGCTCAAGCCCTTGCAATCGGGGCACTGCGCGAAGAGAAAGTCAAGCGAGCGGCCATCGGTTGCCAGCCGATAGAGCGATGGGTGCCGGGGCCGCATCGCGGTGAGGTTTGAAGTCATAGGTATGCGCAAAAGTTGAGAAAACAAAAAACTTCAGTTGAGTTTGGCGCCAGACTGCTGAATGAGATCGCGCCAGCGGACCATTTCAGTTTTGACAAACTCGGCGAGCTTGTCGTCGCGAAGCCCTTTCAGCGGCATGCTGCCGAACTTCTCGGTAATTTTCAGCATCTCGGGATCGACGATGACTTGGGCAATGGCATCGCCAAGCCGCTTGGCAATCGCCGGCGGTGTTTTGGCGGGCAGGAAGACGGCGCTCCACGCCGTGGACTCGGCCTGCGGAAAGCCCAATTCACCTATGGTGGGAATATCTGGTGCAGCGGTCAGTCGTTCTTTGCCAGTCATGACCAGGGGCTTGAGCCTGCCCGCCTGCACAAAAGGCATCACGACCGACGGATAGTCGAACATCAGGTCGAGGTTGCCACCCATCAGGTCGGTCAGCGCCGGGTTGCTGCCTTTGTAGGGCACATGGGTCATCTTGATGCCGGTGGCGGCCTGGAATAGCTCAGCCGTCAAATGGGTGCCGGTGCCCGCGCCGGCAGAACCGAAGTTGAGTTGACCTGGATGGGCCTTGGCATAGGCGATCAGCTCAGGCACGGTCTTGAAAGGCCGCGACGGGTTGATGACCAGAATGAGCGGCGTGTTCGATAGCCCGTGCACCGGCACGAAATCCTTCACGGGGTCGTAACGGACGTTGTTGTAGAGCGCGAGGTTGGCGGCATGAGTGCCGGAGGTGCCGTAGACCATGGTGTAACCGTCGGGCGGCTGGCGGGATGCCCACTCTACGCCGATGGAGCCGCCTGCGCCAGGCCGGTTGTCCACGATGACTGGCTGGCCGAGTTTGTTGCCAAGGAGCCTTGAGAACGGGCGAGAGAAGTTGTCGGTAATGCCGCCGGGCGTGAATGGCACCACGAAGGTGATGGGCTTGGTGGGCCAGTCGTCGCCTGCGGCCTGCGCGGCGCCTATACATACACAAGCCGCAGCAAGCCCCGCGAACGCTTTTTGCAAGAACTTTTTCATCGGTGTCTCCGGGTTGGGTTGATGATTCGATCTGGATATTTCAGTCTACGATAGGTTGTAGTATACTTCAACCATTCGTTTATTTGCAAGAGGAGATGTGCCGATCTTGCGCAGCAAAAAATCGAATCATCTTTCGATCGACCCAGCGGTTCTTCCATAAAATTCGTTTGTCACTACGAAATATCGGAGAATTTTTGTGCCGACACTTGTGCCAGCAGCCATCCGCACCATGTCTTTGTTCGAACTGTTTGCTCGCGAGAAGCGTGAACTTTCCAATTCCGACTTGGCCCGTTTGATGGACTTGCCGGAAAGCAGTTGCTCAGACCTGCTGCACACGCTGCATGAGCAGGGTTACCTGATACGCACCGCGCGCAGCCGGCGCTTCTATCCGACAGCGCGTCTGCTGGCTGTCGCCAGGGAAATCTCTGCCAGCGACCCGGTTTACGCAGTGGCCTCCGAGGCCGCCGAACTGTTGCGTGACAAGACTGGCGAGACTGGAATGGTTGGCCGCGTCGAAAGTGGCGTAGTCAAGGTATTGGCTTTTACCGAAGGGCGGCATTCCTTGCGCTACGTGCAGAACGTGGGTGACAAGTTGAGCCTGCATGTTTCGGCGCTCGGCAAGGCAGTGCTTGCGCTCGGTACGCCCGAAGAGGCCGCGCGCCAATTGCGCCTGAAGCCGCTGAAGAAGCTCTGCCAAGGCACGATTACCGACCTGGCGCTGCTGGAAGCTCAGGTCGAGCAGGCACGCAAGCAGGGCTGGATCCAGGTTGAGAACGAAGGTGGCGATGGCCTTTCCGCGCTGGCCGTCGCGGGCTATGTAGGCGGCGAGCCGGTTGCGCTTTCCGTCGCCGGCCCGACCGATCGCATCCGCCAAAACCGCGAACCTTACTTGACTGCCCTGCGGGAAGTGCAGGCCCTCGTTTTTCGTCCGCGCAGCGTCAGGGAACCCGTCGCCTCATAGGGGCGGACACTGGCATCGCGCTCTGTTCACTCATCCACTTCACTGGAGGCATCCCGATGACTTTTTCCTACACCGCCGATCAAAAATTGTTGCGCGAGAACATTCGCCGCTTCATGAAAAGCGAGGTCGTGCCGCTGATCGCCCGGCACGATGTAGAAAAGACTTTCCCCTTCGAAATCCTCAAAGGTCTCGCGCAGTTCGGCTATATCGGCGGCCGGCTGCCCGAATCGGAAGGCGGCATGGGCATGGACCAGCTCACTTGGGCCATGCTGATGGAAGAGGCGGGCTACGCTTGGCTGTCGTTGCGCACGATGCTCAACATCACCAACGGCCCCATTAACAAGATCGCGGCCGAAGGAACGCCCGAACAGAAGGAGCGTTTTCTCAAGCCGTTGCTGGCTTCGCAGCGTAAATGTTTTACCGCGATCAGCGAACCTGGCACGGGCTCGAACATCGCACAAATCCAGACGCGCGCTGACTTGCAAGGCGACCACTATGTGCTCAAAGGCCGCAAGCTCTGGATTACCAACGGCGCATTCGCTGACTTTGGCATCGTGGTGGCGCGCACTTTCAGTCCGGATTGTCAGGGGCAGCTATCCACCTTCCTGGTTGAGCGCGAGGTCTCGCCCTATGACGTGCGCCGCGTGGACACGATGGTTTTGCGCAGCACCGGAACCGCCGAATTGAGCTTCGACAACGTGAAGGTGCCCCGCGCCAACCTGCTTGGCGAGGAAGGCAGCGCACTCAAGCGCATGCTGGTCGGCCTGGATGGCGCGCGCGTGAATATCGCGATGGGCGCGGTCGGCGCGGCTCAATCGGCGCTCGACCTTTCGATTGATTACGCGCGCACGCGCACACAGTTCGGCAAGCCGATTGGCAGCTTCCAGCTCGTGCAAAAGCATATCGTCGATATGACGGTTCGCGTCGAAGCCGCGCGCGCGCTCGGTCTGCGCGCAGCTGCCGCGCTCGACGCCAAGGAAGACGCTCGCATGGCCTGTTCAATTGCCAAGCTCTATGCCACCGAAGCCGCGCATGAAGTCGCGAACATGGCTCTCCAGGTCCACGGCGGACTCGGCTACGCGACGGATTACCCGATCGAGCGCATCTTCCGCGACACACGCGGCGGCACTATCCCCGAGGGTACGACCGAAGTGCAGACCCTGATCGTCGGGCGTGAGATTCTCGGCATATCCGCGATCGTCTAAGCAGTCGGCATGAACGCGATCATTCGCACATCGCAAGAGGAAATCATGGAGACCAACGCATCAAAGCCGGCCGACTTGTCGCGCCTGATCAATCCCCGTTCGATTGCGCTGGTCGGCGCTTCCGACCGCGAAGGCAGCATCGGCGAGAGAACCTTGACCAACCTGTTGACGCATTCGACATTCGAAGGCGAGATTTTCCTGGTCAACCCAAGCAAGACGGAGATACGCGGGCGCCGGTGCTGGCCCAGCATCGCTTCGCTACCTGCCGTGCCAGATGTCGCCGTGGTAGTCGTGCCGGCCGGCAACGCGCTCGGAGTGATCGAGGAATGCGCCGCGCGCCGGGTGCGCTTCGCGGTCATCCTCAGTTCCGGTTTCAGCGAGGCTGGCGCCGAGGGCGAACGCGCTCAAGCGCGCATGAAGGAAATCGCCGAGGCGGGCGGCTTGCGGCTCTACGGCCCCAATTGCCCAGGTTTGTGCAACGTGAACGCGCGTCTCGGACTCACTTTCTCGCCATCGTTTCCGCATGATCTGATCAAAGGCCCAATTGGCTTGGCAACGCAGGGTGGCGGGATCGGGCGCAACGTCATGCAGGCCATGGAGCGCGGCATCGGCATCGGACTGTGGGCTTCGACCGGCAACGAAGTCGATCTGCAAGTCGCCGATTTCATTCACTACATGGCCGACGCGCCGGACATCAAGGTCATCATCACGCTGCTCGAAGGCATCAAGGACGGCGCGAAGTTCGCCATGGCCGTACAGCGCGCCGCGGCCAACGGCAAGCCGGTGATCGGGTTGAAAGTTGGCAAGTCGGAGTACGGCCGCCGCGCGGCGCAGTCGCACACCGCATCATTGACAGGCTCGGCGCAAGTTAATAGCGCTGTATTCAAACAGTTTGGAGTCATCGAGGTCAACGACATCGACGAGCTTGTGGATACCGCCTGGCTCTTTGCTCGCGCAATGCCGCCAGCGCAAGAAGCAGTCGGTATCTATTGTTCGTCGGGCGGCACGTCCGCGTTGACGGCCGACGCGGTCGGTTCGGCGGGCCTTACGCTCGCGCGGTTCACCGAAGAGACTACCGCGGTGTTGCGCAAAAACCTGCCGCACTATGCGGCCATTGGCAACCCGGTCGATACCACCACCGTGGTATTGAGCGATAAAACCATAGTTGAAACCACGCTGGGCGCGGTGGCCAGCGACGCCAACCTGGGCCTGGTGATCGTGCCGATTACCCTCGACTACGGCGAAACCACTGCGCGCATGGCACAAAACATCATCAATGTGCAAAAGCGCGGGAAGACGCCAATTGTTCCGATCTGGATGAGCGATCGCCAGGGGGAGGGCTATCGGTTGCTTGTGCGCGAGGGCTTCGCGCCGCCACGCTCGGTGGGTAAGGCGATTGCGGCCATAGCTCGCTGGGTTGAATACGGACGCTGGAAACGCGCCAATCCGACACTCACCCAGACGCTGCCAACGGTTGCGCCGCTGTCGGGCGAATTTACGACACGCAGCCTTTCTGAGTCACAGGCCAAGCAGCAGCTTCGCGATGCGGGCGTGGCGCTATTGCCGAACGCGCTGGCGCGATCGGCCGAAGAAGCATGCGCGTTGGCCGAGCGCATGGGCTATCCGGTTGTTGCCAAGATCGCCAGCCAACAGATCGTCCATAAATCCGACGTCGGCGGGGTACAGGTCAATCTGCAAAACGCCGAGCAAGTCGCGCAAGCCTGGCAGCGCATCATGACCCGAGTTGCCCGCGCCCAACCCGAGGCCAAAATTGATGGCCTTTTCATCGAGAAAATGGCCCCCGGCGGCGGAGTGGAATTGATGGTCGGCGTCACGCGCGACCCGACATTCGGTCATGTGATGACCTTCGGTCTGGGCGGCATCTATGTCGAAATTCTGCGCGACGTCACGTGCCGCATGCTGCCGCTGAATAAAACTGCGGCTGCCGCCATGGTGCGCGAAATGCGCTGCTTTCCGCTGCTCGACGGGGCGCGGGGAAGGCTCGCAGCCGACGTCCCGGCCTTGGAAGACTTGTTGGTGCGAATTTCCAATTTCGTGACGCGCCATGCGGATCGCATCGAGGAAATGGACCTCAACCCCGTCTGGGTCGGCGCGGTCGGCGAAGGCGCGATGCCGCTTGATGCAGTAATCATCGAACGCGTTCCCGCGGGAGCGTCCGTATGACGACGACAGCGCTACAGCCGCCGCTGGCCGGCGTGACGGTGATTGATTTCAGTGAACTGCTGCCCGGTCCCTTTTTCACGCAAAGTCTCGCGGAATTAGGCGCCCGCGTCATCAAAATCGAGCGTCCCCCCGGCGGCGACAACGTGCGCCATATGGGGCCAGGCGTATTCGACGCGGTCAACCGCGGCAAGCAAAGCCTGCTGATTGATCTGAAAGACCCGGCGCAGCGTGAGCGAGTGCGCGCGCTCGTCGCCACCGCCGACGTGGTGGTGGAGTCGTATCGGCCCGGCGTGATGAAGCGATTGGGGCTGGATGCGGCCAGCTTGCTGCTCGAATTCCCGCGACTGGTATATGTCTCGCTCAGCGGCTACGGGCAGCAAGGCCCATGGGCCGACCTGCCCGGCCACGACATCAACTACCTGGCGGCTGCGGGTGTGCTTGCGGTGTCAGGCACACTCGACGGCGGACCCGCGCAAAGCTTCGGCTTGCCGGTGGCGGATTTGTGCGGCGCGATGTACGCGCTGTCATCCACGCTCGCGGCCTTGCTGCAGCGTCAGCACACCGGCCAGGGGCAGCATCTCGACGTGGCGCTGGCCGATTGTGCGTTGCACTGGATGAATCCCCGTCTTGGCACATATCGCGAGGCTGGCGCATTCACGCTCGACGCGCAGCGCGATGCGACCTTGGTGAGGGCGGGCTATGGTGCGTTCCGCTGCCGCGACGGCAACCATGTATCCATCGCGGCGCTCGAAGACCATTTCTGGCAACGCTTGTGCGCGGCGCTGGACTTGGGCGAGTTCGGCAGCCAGGCCTATCGCTCGCACAAGGCGCGCAAGCCGGTGGCCGCGGCCATCAATCGCCGCATTGCCGAGGTGATCGGGAGCATGGATTCCAACGAAGCCTTCGACCTCCTGAAGCGGCACGACGTGCCTGCCGCGCCAATGGTAGAGCCGGCGCGGCTTGCGGCGTTGGCTCAATTCACGCAACGTGAAAAGTTTGAGGCCGGCGCCTCGATGCCGCTCGCGCGCTATCCCGTGCCCATGGCGGGCGTGATACCGGGCGCACTCGGCCCTGCGCCCACGCTCGACAACGCGCGCAGCTAACCAAGCCATGGCGCCGGTGTTCCGCACACGCATCACGGAGCTGTTCGGCATCGCGCATCCGATCCTCGGCGGCGGGCTGATGTGGCTTTCGGATGCTAATTACGTTGCCGCTTTGGTCAACGCGGGCTGCATGGGGTTCATGACGCCGCGTTCCTTCGACAGCGATGGTGCCTTTGCCAACGCGCTGGAGCGCTGTGGCGAACTCACGGGCGGCAAACCTTTCGGCGTGAACCTCACCCTGTCGAAACGGCCCGAGGCCAATCTTGCCGTGCGGCGCTGGCTCGACATCGCGCTATCGCACGGGGTGCGCTTTTTCGAGACGGCCGGCTACGCGCCGACCGAGATCATCGGCGTCTTGCGCGCTGCCGGCGCCACCGTGATCCACAAGGCGCCGAGCATCCGCCATGCGCTTTCGGCTGAGCGCGCGGGCGCCGATGCGATCGCGCTGGTTGGCATGGAAGAAGGCGGCCATCCCGGCGCCAATGAACTGCCGACGATGCTGATGGGCGCGCTCGCGGCGGATCAGTTCAAGGCGCCCGTGGTACTCGGCGGCGGAATTGGCCACGGTCGCCAGATCGCGGCGGCGCTCGCGCAGGGAAGCGACGGTGTGCTGATCGGCAGCCGCTTTCTGGTGTGCGAGGAAATCAGCGCGCACCGCGATTACAAGGAGCACCTGTCGGGTTGCGACGAACACTCGACGGTGCGCTTGCTGCACACGCTGGGCAACACTTGGCGCGTGTTGCGCAACGAGACCGCGCAGCAGGTCGAAGCCATCGAGCGAGCGGGGGTGGCCGACCACGCCGCTTTCGGCGATCTCATCGACGGACGCCATGCGCGCGATAGTTACGTCAGAGGCGACTGGCAACGCGGCATGCTCTCGCTCGGGCCTTCGATTGCCTTTGCGAAGCGCATCGAACCCTTGCAACAGATCGTGGATCAACTGCTCGACCAGGCGCGCGCGTCGCTGGATCGTCTTTCGACATTGGAACTCGCGAGAAACGGCAGTTGCCCGATCAGTTGAAATCACCGTATCGGAAGTCGCGCCCTGTTTCCTGGCTTCCTCAGCAAAACAATTCGCCCGTGCCGTCCGCCCCATGCTCCGCCTCTGCCGGCGCGTGCTGCTCCGCCGCGTCCAGCCTGACCAGCGAACCCACGCGCACGCCCAGCAGGCGCAGTTTGCGGCTGAGGTCCACGCGCTTGAGGCATTGGCCGGCCACTTGGCGGATGCGGCGGGGGTCGTTGGTGGGGGCGGCCACGGTCTGGTCGCGGGTGACGATTTTGAAGTCGTCGTAGCGCAGCTTGACGCCGATGGTTTTGCCCGCGTAGCCTTTGCGCCGCAGA
>Ga0123357_10008200_pt1 | contig 13017 bp, 6 predicted proteins | sample TergutEmb28metaG_FD_89873 | JGI IMG/M metagenome (GOLD analysis project Ga0123357, IMG submission 89873) | Embiratermes neotenicus P4 segment gut microbial communities from Petit-Saut dam, French Guiana - Emb289 P4 | ecosystem: Host-associated > Arthropoda: Insects > Digestive system > Gut ...
CAGCATGAGTGTCTGTTTCTTGTGAGTGTTGTGTGTTGTCAGGACAAGTTCCGTTGGTCGAGCTGATCACTCTTCCAGAGGAGTCCCACCGAGTGTGGTGTGTCTGAGTGTGATCATGAAGCCTTGATAATGGGAAGACCCTGGACCACAAGGACCTGTTGAGCTGTGGGGAGGGGGGAAGGGAGGAGACAGAGGTAACCTGTCAGATTCATGATCCGGCCGCTGTATTTCCAGTGAAAGAACGATCAGAAAGCTGGGTGAACCACATCAAAGCCGGTCCGGAAGTTTTAGAGAAAGAAAAATCTCTTGGCTTCACCGGAAGTAGAACCTCGATCCCTCGGTCTTCCAGCTCTTAGGCACTATCGTTGTATATATTGCTAGTAAATGAATGAAATATTACTTTCAGTAGAACTGTTTGTTTCGCAGATCAATCCTAAGACATGGTCGAAGTGTAGACATGCAACCGAACAGAACAACCTAACAGTCCCTTGTGTCAAAAATTATGGACACGCCGTCATTGTGCGCTGTACTATCGGACAGTCCTACGTGTGACAATACACGTGTGGATCGTAGTGATGACAGGAAAAACGAAAACTTCCTCTATCCCAACAGTCATCACGTTGTACTGTGTTGACATTCACGACAACAAACGGATGCAAAGTGGCGCCTAAGGAGTGGCTCCGTTTCCACTGACAGAACGACTGCAATAGCTCCACTCGGCGGACTCGACGAGAACTACCTTGCACCTGACATCCTGTCCATGGGTTATTTACGGATTCAGTAACTCATCAGTCCACCAGTTCTCTCCTCATATTAATGATCTGTCCATTATATAGAACTTTATGTGACGTAAAATAACAATTCACACCTGAGATATCACGCAATGTGTTCATAGTAATGACCATATAAAATCCACATAATTCTCAACATGCCCATCTTTCAGCCCTTCTTAAACTAGCCAAGAATTACTGTAGTGATATTCTACACGCCTTACCATGAATTTTCCATGCGTCATTTATAGGTCTCTATTAATTTGTTTATTTATTAAAGTCGTAATAAATACACAAGGTGAATAATCAATTTCTAAACATTTTTAAAACTCCCGACTTTCCTTTTCAAAAGAGGCTTTCGAGACAGTCATAATGTGTGTGTGTGTGTGTGTGTGTGTATGTGTGTGTGTGTGTGTGAGTGAGAGAGAGAGAGAGAGAGAGAGGGGTGGGGAGAGAGAGGGAAAAGATTTCAAACTTTTGTACCAGTTACCAGACCTTCACTAAATTTGGCATTGATGGACAAAAAAAGACCTTAGTGTTCTTGGAGCCCCACAATCGATTGTAAATATGAAACGTTAATTGAGCAAAGAGAGACCAACTTGATGCCACTTGTTTTATTATTACTTTATTCAGTGCTCAACATGTTTCGGACGTTAGTACATCCATCCTCAGGAGCTTGCGATTAATTCGTAGATTTACTTCATGGGTTGTATCTGGTTCGATGTGTGTTGGTGTTCCGTTGCAGTATGGCTATGGTGGTGTGGTATCCGTATGCAGGATAAAGCACTAGTAGAGCTTCAGTCTGCATACGGATACCACACCAGCACTGAAGCACTAGTAGTGCTTCAGTCTGCATACGGATACCACTCCAGCATAGCCACACTGCAACGGAACACCAACACACATCGAACCAGATACAACCCATGAAGTAAATCTACGAATTAATCGCAAGCTCCTGAGGATGGATGTACTAACGTCCGAAACATATTGAGCACTGAATAAAGTAATAATAAAACAAGTGGCATCATGTTGGTCTCTCTTTACTCAACTATCAAGATGATGCACGGTCCAATAAACATAATGAAACGTTAAGTTTTACAAAAATAGAATGTTAAAGTTTTAAAATAAAACTTCTATTTGTAAATTTTTTGTCATTCTACGTAATATAACCTTCTAAGAACACTTCGCTGAAGGTTGCTGAAACAAGCAGGAAGCTATGTATTTCACAATGCAATAAATTTATGTATTTGTATAGGCACTTGATGCTTTTATTTTTCATAATGGACCAATTACTTCGTTGTAAACACCCTATGGTTAAACCTAATTCAGGAGCTATTGCACACAATATCACAGATAACCTGTCACAGAAATCTACGCCTTTGTTTAAGCAAGCACATTTTATGCTTCTTAAGGCACATCATATCCTCATAATAGTGCAAGAAAAACAACTAAATCGGTGACTTCAAACTTTCCTCCCAGACAGACATTTTTATGGTCAGCAGGCTCTTTAAACAACCGTCAATGTCCCAGCTGGTATTGGCTGTGCATATTTTTCATAATTAATCTTGATGAAGTTAAAAATTCTTAGATAGTCGCATTTTAAAATCAAGAAGCTAGGCTGCGTGAAACAAGCATTCAAAGAACCACATCCATGCATGCAGCGTGGGTACATCACAATGAAAAGTTTCTTTATTCGCAACCTGTTTGAGAGGTTACTTCAGCCAGGCTTAGTTGATTCGGTGTTGTTGCAATTTCGTGGCACAAATAAACCGATGTAGTAGATAAGACACAACGCAATCTGTAACTTTTCCCTTTAAACAAAAACAGTTTGCTTGCATTTTCATCTAATTTTACAGAAGACATACATCGTTGTGTTTATGAACTCAAAAATCAAGATTTCCGTCAAATACAACTTTGTTATTTTGTTTAGAAAAATAACATGTTTCGGTCTAAAAGACCATCATCAAGCCACCCTTACAAAAGTTGTACAAATAAGGTTCAATGCAAAATAAAAGACAAATCTAAAGATATGTTTTTATTTTCGTTACTGCTGAACACAAAGTCTACTATGAGTCCCATTTTTTGGTCGGAAATATAAGTAGTATCATTTTAAAATGAAATTTAATTAACCTAAAATATATCTCCAACAATGTGCTTGTTTTCAGTCCAAATCTACTGGTTCCTTTTGGCTCAGTTCGTGTATTGCTGCTGTTGTGAAGACAGCAGCGATCAGCTGGAACCAAAAAGGCGCGCTAACCGCTGAAGGAGAGAAAGGGGTTCTATCACAAGCCAATTTAACAGCAATTGATGAAATGAAGAAGAGCGCAACTAAACTAAGACTAAAAGAGTTAATATTCAAGTTTGGATAAAGTTCTCATCCAGATCCAAACACGAGACAGAAGATTTGCCCTCATGTTCTTAATTCACAATATTACAGCTTGTAATAAAGAGAGTTTGTATAAAAATAGTGCAACTGAACGCAGGAGTTATTAGACCTTTCTATGAAGAATTAATGACAAATTCAATCATGCAAAAATGAGCAATTTTTTTCACACAAGGAAACCACTAGTCGAAATTTAGAAGAATTTTCATAACAAATTCAAGAACAAACTTATTTATGGCCATGTTTTAATGCATTCTAAACCACTATGCACTGACTCAGAAAAAGAAACCAAGTTACTCAATTTGACTAGACCAGATCCTGCTGTAGAAAAGGTGACAGGTCTGTTGCTGTATGTAGCCTACACACATAAATACAGACAACCCAATACGTCCCACATGCAGTAGAGTTAGTTGTCCTGCACTATCAGCAACTGTGGTGCTTCCTCCGCTCTGCTAGAATGACAAACTTTCTTCCACAGCTATTAGCCCTTCTTCCCCCTAAACATCTGTGCAGATTGGCGCCACGAGTTCTTTCGCACCATGTAGTAGTAAATGAACTCCTGTTTACAGTATTATAAAAATGGAACACCAGTTCAAGTCAGCCGAGATGTCGTTTCGTATAAGCAACTTCAATGTTGAACAGCAACTTCCTGATACCATAAAGTCTTCAGTGCCACCCATGCTAGGGTATGTGATATGTATACAAAATTCATATTAATTTGTGAGTATTGGATATGTATATGCTGGTAACCGGATATGACATCATGGTGTAATTCACAAAAGAAAGCATGTACCACTGCAGGCGCCGGCTTTCACACTGCAGATTCTGTAAGAGTGTATTTACCGTCCATATTCTTATCTGTCCGTATTTATGCTTGCAAAGCTTTCATGCGCTGCTGAAACTGTAAAAGCCAACTATATTCCTCTTATTAGTATTGGGCAAAAATAAATTTATAAAAATAACTAGACATAAGGTCAGTGTTAAAGGTATAAATATGGCGGGAAAAGTCATAAAATATATGCAGAGAGATGGGATCACTAATTTTGTACTGGCTTGTACATAAAAGGAAGCCGGATTTATAAACAGAACGGTAAAACCAGAGAAAATTTGCGGATAGTTTCTATTCGTGTGTCGTGAATTTGAGCAAAGACAATTTCGAACATAAATTTCATCTTGCAGACGAAATTTCTTAACGAGTTTAAAAATTAGTTCTTCGCCAAATATTACTAAATGTCAGAGAAATTAATTTTCGAGATGCCTGTACCAGAGACAAGAAGGGGTTAGAAATTCATACAAAATGTTCGCCGGAAATTCTAAAGAACAAGAGATCAAAAAATTTATGAATCTTCCTAATCGTACCTTCCGTTTCGCGTGAATATGTGACAATAACGTTAGACCAGCTGATGACATGACTACAGAATGTTTATAAACTTCTAGCAATTGAGCACTTTAGACCCGAAGAGAAAGACAAGGAAAAGATCTTCCACAGTTTATAAACGTCATATTATTTCTTGTGACTTGATCTGCTAACCCTCGACAGCGAATATGATGAAATCACATCAGTTCAAAACGGTCTGTTCTGAGAGAAATTTGTCGCGATTTTTTTTTTGCCTCTCCAGACAACTGTTACGGTAAAGCCTGTCGTAGTGACAATAACTGTATTTCAGAGTTCAACAAATATTCAATATCGGTACAACTCATTAACATTCAAATATTCACAACGACATAAAAAGTAAAGGTAAGCCGGTCGGAGGGGGTAAGGACATTTCCATTTTAGCTTGACTTTGGGGAAGAAGTCTGTATTTATTAAATCCTACGCATTATAGTTTAGCTGAATGAGTCAACGAACTGCCTATTGGCTGCTTCTAACAAATAAACTGCTTAGTATTTAATTTTTTTCACAGGATGGAAAGACACAAAAAACGACAGCACAATAGAAATCGTTCACTTTTTTTAGGACATATGCAGTGTCATATGAAATTCCCAGTTTTCGCCCGATTGTCTCTCTGATGACTGTAGTACGAACATGAAGTCTTTAGAATGACAAGTGGTACCTGGAGATAACGGCGAGAAATTTTAATATATGATCAGTGGTGAAATCCTTTAATGGTTAAATAAAATTTCGTGATCCTTAGAGAAAGCGATTCTTTCTGATGAATGTAAGAATGGGAGGTTCGCATAAGCACAAAGCAAAGTCAACAACACCTCTGTTGAGGTCGGTCGATAGACGTTCTGCATGATCCTGTGTACTGACTTGCAATCAGCAATGACAAAAAAAGAAGACAAATTTCCCCCAATTTTGTTTTCCAAAACACTTTTAGCTGAATTTTTGGTAATTTAAAATACACATCACACAAAACATTGTAATTTGTATTGTATTAAAACACAATGATGTATCGTCATACACTTGAAACAAATGTGATTCAAATTACAAATCCATTGTTATGTTTAAAGCCTGACATAATATTTAAAAGTTCAATTTCTTACTGACAGAAGACAGAGTTCTTTTCCACTACAAGGCCATGACAAAGTGGTAGCTGCAGTAAGCAGAAATAACCACATTTTATGCTAAGCATCAAAAGTAACACATATACATACCGTGAAGACAAAGATCGGAGTTCCATTATCATTCAAGCCTTCAAAATACCCAACATAGCTTCTGCAAAATACCAATATTTTAAAATCAGAAACAGGTAACAAATCCGACAACCACTATGATGTAAAAGGTATAAAGACACTTTCGTTCGCTGTTAAAAATTCTCCCACCACTTTTGTATATTATTTCTCTAAGCACTTAAACTGAGTCAACCACGTACATACACATTGGGATTTGATTTAAAACTGTGCTCTTCCCTACCACGAACAGGACTTGTACAAAAGTTCAATACTAAACCAAATAGCTTCATGCGTGACGTTTGCAATTATTAGATTCATTTATCTAGAGCATAAGATAAAATAAAACATGACGGAAATTAACTGAGGACGAATGCGTGCCTGGTGACAAAATTGGTATTACATAGCCTGGCATTCTTGAAAGTAAGCCATAAGCAGCTGCCAATTTATTCATCTACATAAATCAACGGACATAGCAAACGTATCGAAATATCACTGTAAAAGAAACGTAGCATTTGGTTAGCCCACACTAAAATGTAACCTATAAACTTGGAGCCTTTGGCCATTTATCAGATCTCACAGCGCCATGCCACGCAGGACCCGCCAATCGATCACACAGTGCTGACACCTAGCGTGATTATCCCTGCAGCAACCACACATACAACGTTTAAAATTTTCATGAAGAACAAATCAGCAACAGAGCCATGACAACAGACGTAGCTTCATGAACGTTTCTATAGACACTCATTCTCAAAATGTTATCTCGCACAACGGTATTACCGCGCGGTAAGTCGCTGTAAACTTAAAAATTTCCTGTTGTATGGAAAATTCTTACAGCCAAGAGGAAAGACAGCTAATCAGCCGGATAAGAATATTGAATAAAATTCTTGAATAAATAGTAATAATGTTCTAACCCATGGAATTAATTAAAATAAAACAAATGTACAGTATCAGAGAATCAAAACCAAACAACATGGATCGTCGAAAGAGTTAACAAATTTTGTTGTCACTGCATTATAGCATAAGTAATTGTTTCTTCAATTCTATCGATATTCTTCTGTTTTTGCTGAATTTTATAATATCCCACACAACATTGAGTATTTTCATTTCAAAACGATGTACCATGCTGCTCAACAGTCTCTGTAACATACAGGCTTATCCCTTTTATAGAGTTGTAAGGGTATATCAGTTATGATGTTCAGGAAAATTCATTTCTGGATTCCGATAAAGGAAGATCCACAATTTTGAGCAAAAAAATTATATTTGCTATCCTTTTAGCTCTTATTCAAGAAACAAGAAATATCTCACGTGTTATTGTTCTACTGTTTCACTCTGAGCGTGTTACGATTTTGAAACTGTATATACTGTATATCACATAGTAATTATATTGTAAGTGATCATTTTCAAGAAATTTCAAAGATATTGTGGTTATTTTAAGAAATAATCCCAATATTTAGTATTATAAAATAAGAAAACAATAACAAATTCATGAAAATAATCCAAATCAACATTACAGACGTTTTAACTCCATCGAGCGTTGTCCTTCTTCAGAAGCTTGTATTCCTCAGCAAGCAACAGAAATTCTGGTACTTCATTGCTCACTTATCAAGCACGTTGAAGCATGACAATATTTGCTACGGTCTCACAGAGGCGCATGTAGCAGTGCACGCTGCCGCACCTTTAGACACACATACGTGTACACATGTGCATGCCATGGTCCCAATTCCCGTCATGTTTATGCATCAATAAACTTAATACTATTTTGTACGATGTGCACCATCTTGGGTTTTTATACAAATAATTTTCGAAACTGAATTTGTTTAGGTCTTCAGGTGGAAAAGTAAAAAGTTGGGGGAGGGGAAGAATTTGATTGCGTACACAATTCCAGTGACACTTGTTAACCCCTTCATAAGGGCCCACGTGGTTAAGGTCTTCATCCTACCTTGCAATTGCAGACAAAGAGGATTTTGTTTCTCAGATATTTGTATAAAAACTCAAGATACTGAGCAATGTCCAGTGCATTAATCACCTAGAAAATTCTTCTTTTGACTTCCAAACGCAGGAAAACTTTTGCAACAAAAAACATAAAATATAAGAGGATTATTCTGTTTCTCTGGTGACTATGACACAGAGAAAGTAAGGTACTCTACATAAAAACTTCGTTTCTCTTATGTAAGAAGTTAATCAAGCCAAGTCCTTGCATAGGGTAGTTTCTCAGTTTAAAAGTGATATTGGCTTTGCTTGGAGCTTGCGAATACACTTTGTTCCGACCATGTTCTGTATCATTATGATGATAAAGTAACAAATATTCCTACTTCGAATCAAAACCTTGGAGTCCATTAAGATAGGTAAGCCTCTGTAACAAAACCAATCACCAGCAAGTGAAATTAATCGTTAAGGACGATTACTCCAGTGGAGAAAGATTTTTATTGGAAATCAAAGAACGCTCATCCAGTCAAGGGATGCCCAGGCTTTGGTGTAATTTGGACGTTCCACAAGACTTCAAATAAATTAATTATTCATAGACAGAAAAAGTAAACTTATAAATGCTACACTAAGTGATACGCACAAATGGAAAAAACATTAGGTGGGATAGGGTAGTGGGGAAAATGACGCAGAAAAGTACACATTATTCGGTCAGGCACGCCTAGAATGAATGTTTGGAGACTGAACCTACTCTCTTCTGAGATATGGCATAGAGTAATTTCACAGTGGTGCCAGTATTTCGGAGAAGCCTTGAAGCATCGTGAAGAATCGCATCCCAAACACAGTGACCATCACACACGTGTTTGGTCAACATCAGCCAGGAGCCCTGATAACGGAAAAAGCAGGTTTCTCCAAAACACTGGTACCTACCCGATGGCCACATTCCAAAGAGAAGTAATATTCCTAGTCACTGTTAGGAGAATTTGTAATCACATGAATGCAAAAGCTACCGTCAAAGAAGAAAACAGTAGGAGAACAACTCAGTAAAGATAAGAAATGTAGCAATTTCAAAATATTTAATTCATAGTCTAAAGCGTGCACATTCACAGATTACAGTTCGAATAACAGGCACACCGAATCTTTTGTCTTCCAGGTTGCTATCCAAAAATTTAAAGATCAAGATATACAGAGCTATAAATTTGCCTCTGTACCATGGAGTAAGTTAGTAAGTAAGTAATAACAGGCACACCTCCCAAATGGTGTACGACAGATCTGGCCAGCTACACGGGATTCAGGAGCCGTAATTTAGGAGGCAACTCATGCAAGAACCATCCGTTCATAAAAGAAAAGACACTTCTTCCTTATTGGTGACTTTACTTTTATGTTGATCAGAGTACACTAGGTTAATTTCGGTTTACTTGTGAGACTGTTTACAAAATGTTTTAAAAAGTCGTTGGCCGTCATCCTCGTTTACACAAAAACTATCAGCACGTTATTTTATACAAAAAAAATTGCGCGAGTCACACCAGTTACATCGGTGAGCCCTCCTGTGGATACTCATGCCCTATGGTAATATTTGTTCTTTCTTTCGAAACGTCCGCTACGTAGGTTAGTTTATACGAATATGAGCCAGTAAACATACGTGGAAAAGATACATGACTGTAAGGAAGAGTTTTGAGTAGGAGGCATGTACAGCTGACACCCTTTAGAGGACCTTCGTAGGTGAATGCAGTAGTTTGAAAAGTCGTGCTACTGTTTCACATACCAGCCCATCTCACCTGAAAGAATTCCTGAGGCTGCTAACTAAACAGCTATACCACAGGTTACACCAACGTCCTACATGAAAATGCGGTCTTCGAGGGCCATCTTTAAAGGTCAAAACATGTGAATTTCACACGTCAGAAAGTCTGGCCTATACGCAGAATATTTGAGCAAATGCCATCACATGGCACTCGGTTGATCATAAATTCCGTGGGTAAAACAATGTCGGAATCATCCTGTTGCATGATCATGCAAGTTGCTATGTGGCCCGCAACGTTAGGGATCAACCGAATGTCATGATATATTAGATGGCACGCAATTTTCACGTCTTCTAGGTGTTAAAGAAAGCCCTCAAATTCACGTCTGATATCAACACGCAGGAGACTATGGTACAGTAGTTTAGGCAGCAGCCCACAGAATTATGTGCAGATCCGATATGCCCATTCGTGCAACTATGGAACACTTGTCTAAATGCCTGTAGCCTTTTTCTATAACTGTTGCAATACCCTCACCACTGACCAACTTCAAACTAGCCTGCTTTATTATAAAGAGGATTTATTTGCTTTCGACTAACGTCTACACGATATTTGCACAGCCTGTACGCCCAAAATTGGTACACGCACCATTTCATGTTTCAAATCATTCTTCATAAATAATCGTACTATGTTGAGAGCTCATCCATACCAAAACAGGTTGGAGCGTTACGCCCAAGTGTAGGCAATAAATATTGTCATCAACAACATGAGTAACTTTGTACTGCACGCCCGAAATAAACATGTTCTATCAAAGATTACCGAAACTAGTGTCCCAGAAATATTGTCTCAATTTAACCCATAAAAGCCAGTGGTTTTTGTATGTACCAAATAGAACACTCACAGAGTTCTTTTGTTTATAGTATTAACCGCTTGGGTTTTTGCATTCCCTGTGAGTAAGGACCTGAACTGTTGTATATTATACAGACGAATTTCAGTCTTTTATAGTGCTAACGCCACAACTGATAATTTAACTTCCCGAGTTACTTAACGACTCTACCAAGAATGCTGTACTCTTACACGGGGGCACAATTCGCGAACGCCAGACCGCCATGGCAACTAAATTTTGTACGCTGACGCTTAATACGCGTGTATCCTCAGTAAGAACCTTGCGGAAATTTCAGCCTTCTGACGCTCGTAAATTTGAGTTGGTTTCTAGATTATTTAAAAAATTTGCACACCTCATCTACAAGCATGTAGCTTTACGCCAAGGCACAGTCAGACAATAATATAACGATGGACAATAAATGTTTGGACGTGAAACTTCAAATGCCTTTTATAGGAAGTAGCAAAACAAATGTACATCAAAAATGAAAATTAAATTCGCCAAAATAATAGTGCAGTATATTAACAATGTTTTGTCTATCTGTCTCTCAATTTTGTATTCAATATCTGTTTAACGATGTCAGTAGCTACGAGTGTACAGCAGAATGATTTGCATTACTAGAAAAGTGTCTGTAGGAAATGAAGTGGAAGGAAAGGTATGTGCAATTTTAGGATTTACAAAACGCTGGAATTTGTTGTAGAAATAAGCGACTGGCAGCTTCTTTTAGACCAAGGGTCTCCAAACTGCAGAACGCCAGGTTGTATTTTCAACCTGCAGCCACATTTGTAAAATGTGTTCATATTATAAAAATTACACAATAAATTAGTCTGTTAGGTATACCACTTGTCGTTAGTTCTCCACCTGCGGCCCGAGAAACAGCCCACAATAACAGGTATGGCTCCATGTCATTAAAAGTTTGGAGACCCATGTCCTAGACTCCGCTTCACGTACGTGGACATAATTATCGCAGAACGAAAAGTGAAATACCCTGTGCACTGTGTTACAGAGAGAAAGACACTTGAATGTACGCACATGTTAATTGCAAGATTTGTCGTGAGTCTTTAGCATCAGCAGCAGATTTTTTCAAGTGTCTGCCATGTTGGCTTTTCAAATCAGAAAAGATCATAAGCATAATATTTAAATAATCAAAAATGTCAATTACTCTACACCTCTTGCTCTAAACCGCCCAATAATTGGCTATTCTTTCCTTCTTCCCCGCAATATATCCGATTTTGAACTTGGTTGAAGGGCCCCCCACCGCTGTACTGAATTTGCGGATTCGTAATTTGCTCGACGCATCAACTTTTACCACCGTTCTTGCTTTGTGTCTTTTTTTTTGCATCCATTGAAAACAGCCGATCGTCAGTCCCACTGTGAAGGCCGTCTAAAGTAATTATAGTCCCATAAATAAGTAAATAAATACATTTTGGAGCAGGACAAACGGAACTATTTATGTATGTATAAAGAAAACTTTAATTCCTATGAAAACAGTCCATCAGAGCTTCCATTATCGTATACATCAAAGACTTGACAGCAGGCTGAGTACAAACACAAGCCCCAAGCGCCAGTCTTGTCGTAATAATAATAATAATAATAATAATAATAATAATAATAATAATAATAATGCCTTTTGTTGAAATGTTAACGTCTGTGTACGCCAATTGCCACATCTGCTATGTAAGCACTGCCCCCCAATAGACTTCTTGCTACCATGACGGAAATTAGCTCGTGGAAATGAAGATTTCGGCTTTCTAAGATATGACGACTTTTACTCGTGGACTAGCTCCTCCGATATGTTCAAATACCAGTATTCACAGCGTAATGGTCCAGAAAACTAAAATATTCAACAACACTACTCTGAGAATATCAAAATTTCCCACTGTCAGTGGAAATGTTAGTTGTCTCATCACATTACAGCTTTCGGCTTACTTGTTGCGAGTGCCCTCACCAATAAGCCTTAGGCATGGGGTTTTCAAGCTTATTTACAATATAGATTCCTTTCTGGTAACAGTTTTCATTTGTGTTCCAGTGATTAATTTTTGCCATGTTATCAAGTCGGGTAAAAAGTACCGGATGTTATTAATAATTTACTAAGAGACCGTTTTCTTTTCAAATCAGAGATACGCCACTGTATGCCGTGCGGTTTGGGCTCAAAAGCTGCAGTTTACCTGTTGTGTAAGCCATCGTAAATTTTTCGTATTATTCTCTCAATCAACAGAAATTATTTCGAAAAATTCATTAACCAGCTGCTCTTATAAAAGAGGGGAGTGTTTTCTGCGTGGCAGGAACTGGAATTTAGTAGCGAATGTCAAATAATATTTATGTATCCGAATTTCAAGATATTAATTCATTGGTCTATCTAGAGTGAAAAATGATTTAGCAAAAATAGTTCGAATCTGAACTGTTACTTAGTTTTCATCTGTGCCATCAGATCACTGCACCACTGGCAGGTCAATGGTTTGGCCCGTCCCTTGTACATATAACCTCCTTTTTTGCCCCTGTAAGTTCCTAAACAGGACAAATCAAACATGTGGCTTTAACACCTCCTTCATGTCGTCACAGAACCTGAAACGGTGTTGTGGATATCTCTGCGTGGGTCACGGACTTGCACAAGTCTAGACACTCGTTTTTCCAGACGTGACACACATTTACTAACAACTTTGGGAAATATTCGGAAGGGGGGGGGGGGGGGGGGAAAAAAACACC
>Ga0123357_10008202_pt1 | contig 13016 bp, 7 predicted proteins | sample TergutEmb28metaG_FD_89873 | JGI IMG/M metagenome (GOLD analysis project Ga0123357, IMG submission 89873) | Embiratermes neotenicus P4 segment gut microbial communities from Petit-Saut dam, French Guiana - Emb289 P4 | ecosystem: Host-associated > Arthropoda: Insects > Digestive system > Gut ...
CCGTACCTGTTCCACTTTTGAGGGGGTTGTTGCCGTGCTTGGCCGACCTGATCGATCATCATTAGCAGTCGAAGTTCTGCCATTCTTGAAACGTCCAAACCACTCAAAAGTTCGGCTACGGCTTATGCACAAATCACCAAAAGCCTGTTTCAACATTTCAAAAGTTTCCCTTCCCATTTTACCCAATCTCACACAGATCTTGATGCACACCCTTTGTTTGTCAACTTCCGCCATACCGCCGATATCAGAAAATTGCAGACGGCTGATGCAATACACACATAAAGACACATGCAACAATCAAATGCTTCCACATCCAACCACGCCACTTGGCACACTCACTCACAAGACACCACCGCAACATACCCTAGCGGGAAACTCGTAAACTACAAGCGACTTGCGTGTTATGAGCATTGTCCTGGGACTTTTGGATACACCTTCGTATTAAATTGTAATACACTACATTTTTGGGACAGGTTTGGTCCCCACTTTCAGGCTTGCTCTGTCAGCACAACTGTCATTACATGATGATTGTGGAAGAAGATGGGGACCAAACACATCCCCAAAACACAGTGTATTATATTTCAATATGTATGATGGAAAATTATGTGAGTTCCAATGTCATACGCAGTCATCAGAAACCTAAAGAATTCAGCTTATGATAAAGAGTTACTATACAACAGAAGAGCAATAGACTTTCAAAGTGCTGCACATATGATATAATTTTCATAAACACTCAGGCTTTACAGACTTGTAGCTGACAAATCAATGCATTTTTGAACAGTTCAAAGATTACACCACATTTCCATTATAAACATATTTATAAAAAGTTCCATAAATTGAATCCGTATCATATATAGTTCTTAATAAGAAAGATGAATGTTCTCCCATTCTGCTTAGACAAGAATAAGAACATTAACATTTTTGGTCCTTATTTCAATAGTACACCCCCCCCTTAAGTGATTTGTCCAACACTAGCAACAGGCCAGCTTGGTGAAGTCGCAATCAACAATGTGTACGTTCCATATATTTCTAATATTTATAAATAATATATGTATAATCTGCATAATATTAAGAATAATAAAATATGCAATGAGGCTTACACATGAAAGTCCATATTATGCAAACACATTCACACGCAACCTGCGGGCTGTTACAAGAATTACATTCTCTCAAACATACAAATACAGATTAAGACTAATTTAATTTGATGGATCTTCCAGGAGTTAATTTAGTTCTTATTTTGGGTAACATCAAACACAGAAGTTCTAAAATGAATTTAACACTGTAACAAGTTCATTTTGATTCACAGGACCTGTACTTACTAAACTGTTTTATTTCAATACACAATGTAAGAGCAAGAGAACACATAGATATGCAAGAATTTTAGAGATATTTGTCATTGGTTACTACAGTCACAAAAGTGCAAATTGTAAAAAGGCATAGAAGATTGTGCTAAACTTTCAGATCAAAAAGGCATTTGTGAAGGGGATAAAAATACTAATATTGAAGTACAACTAACTAAGGATCTTTGGTTAGCAACTGTATTCATAATACATCATGCCCAGTGTCGAATTAGCACGTCAACTTTAAAATATTCTTCAAGCATAAACTTCATGACACACCCATTTCCAAAATTAATACAAAAACTACTCATTGACTGGTCTGAAGCTTCAAAAGAAACATGTGCTATGCATGTATCAAGCAACAAACAAACAAAAGAAAAAAGAAAAAAAAAAAAAAAGAAAGAAAGAAAGAAAAAAAAAAGAATAAAGTGCTGAACAGGATTCAATGAAGGTGAAAAGAGGAGTCAAAAAGAACAGTGTCTGAATGTTGGTCATCCCATTTTCCTTTATGTACAAAATTATGTAGTTAAGGACCATCAGACAAATCTATTTATTGAACAAATGACTTTGTTTTCATAAGTATGGCTTGACTGTCATTACACCATCATCAGGCTGCAGTAACAGTTACACACATAGCACAACCATACGTTACATTACATTAATAATTCGGACCTAACTTTGCAATTATATCAAAGGATTACCATCGTCAGTTGGTCAAATATATTATTAAAATTATTACAATTTTGTATGACAAACTCATTACTGTTCATGATTATGTAATTATGCTCTGTTCAAAGTCTTTAAACATGAGAGTCTTCATCACCTTGCTTAGAGCCGAATAAGTAGGTGGAATTCCGGTGTATACAAATTGTTACATAGCAGAAAGTCATGTTGCAACCAGGAACAAATTTGTAAGAACATGCCACTACCAGGATACTTTATTTTTTAAACTTTATCGCACTATGACGCAAAATGCTGGTCTCTAAACTGTACTGTCATGTGTCATGCCATATGTTGGTCTCTGTATGTTTGCCTGGTAGCAATTTAAAATCCACATTATGCCAGAAAAACTCAGGCTATTCAAAGATGAAATTCACAATGAAATCTGCCCCTTAAAAAGTTAACTGTGTCACATTGGAAGAAGGCATGAAGTAACTAAACCTATATGTTTTGTAAAAAGTGATCCGTTCAGTGAACAGCTGTGTTTCATAGCCCTTATCACTTAACTGCATAATTTTCCATTTGAATCAAGCTGCATATCTACTGTAGATTCATGTGGCCAATACATCCTGCTACTAAAGAACCTGGACTGATACAGGAATTGTTGGGTAGTTTTCCCCTGATATGCTGCTATGGATATCACTTAATGCAGATCGTTGAAGATAAACATGACAGTAATTATCATCAAAAAGACACAACCTATGTTTAACAGTTATATACATATCTAAATATGACATAAAGGCAAAGCAATTCCTGTACAGGCCTGCTACAGGGCCAGAGGGTTCCAGGATGTTGAGGCTCACAGATTTTGAGACAACTGTTATATAAAGGTGAAAATATTGTTAGCCCTAGGCACTGCATTTCCCCTCCCCATATATTCCTGTTACTCACTTCTGTTAGGGGCTGAGTTGACCCCAATGTGGCTGGAAGGATTATGTCAATGAAAAAGTCAAAACCATGTGCAATAAAACCCATGACCTTCCAGCTCGTAGCACAGTGCCTCAACCAACTGCACCACTGTGTGCCACTTAAACAAATCTGATAATTTCAAGAGAAGTTTAAATGGCCTGATATCAATTTTCTAACCCTGATTTCACAAACGTCAATGAGACTATCAGAAAGAACAGCACTCAATACGTTGTACAGTGTGGTACTGTGGATGCATCTGAAAATGTTATAGCAGAGTACTAAATGGTGAAGTATGGATCTATGAGCCTGCGTGCCTGGAAAACACTGGTCAGAATTTAGTGGTCACCAGATTTAGTGATACATCGCCCTCAGTGAGTGTTTGCTGTAATGCACATAATAAGGTTCTGCCCAAAACAAACAGTACCAACATGCCCTTAAATCTCCCAAAATGTAGCTATATATGAGGCCAACTGCCAACAAGGGTAAAATTTCTTTCCTTCCATGAAAAAATAAGGCTATATTCAGTTAATGTATCACAATTTTTATTTGCTTCTTCTTGAGCAGCTGCTGTCTGTGGGTCACATCTGTAGGTGTGTTCCAACATGATCAGCATCTGGTGAGCTCACAGATGTGCCCTACAAGTACACTTGACTCCATCTTTTGGGACTTCACAATCCTGATCGCATAATAACTCTTACTACACAGAAACAATTTTTCAGTTCTGCATCAATGGTACATGTAATTATAAACAGATTCTTAACTCAATTAATGATATGTTCCAGTCACATAAACCTACTATATACATCAATCTCTAGGCACAAAATACACAATGTTAGGTAAGGTACATATTTTAAACCACTCAGCCTCCTGTACAATAGGTGTCAGGGCTGAGTATGGGTAGAGCTATACCTCTACCTCCCCTCTAGGTCTGCTGGACATGTTGTGGGACAGCCTTTTACATATGTGATAACAATAAAGGATCTGCATGTGTTATCATCACTCGTGGCTGAGGAGTATAAAACAGTTCAGTAAAATATTATGCTTTTTAACAGGAATCTTCAGAGACATACTGGCATTTATTAGTATAATTATCAATCATGTGTAACATTACATATGTTCAGAATGGCGTTTTCCAAACTGTGGTCTGTGGCTCACAAGTCTTACACAAACATTTTGTTGTTGATCTGCAGAGGTTTTTAGTGATAGTGGTTTCTATTGCACCATGTCACATGTTTGTCTGTTTGTTGTACTGCAGCTCACAAATCAATATTACAATGCATTTCTTTTATCACTTTCCTGAGTAGGGCAGCTGTCATGGGATGTCCCAGCAAATGTAGCCTTTCTATATAACAAAGATGCCATGCTCAGTATAAAAATAAAAGAAACATCCTGTAGAAAACACCTGCTAAATCAGATACCCAAGTAGCTACTTTTGTTAAATTTCAATAACGTAAGTTGGTACGCGAACTAAATGAGATGACCCAAAGTGTTGGGAAGAGTTGCTCAGGTGGCCCATGGGGTTCAAAACTTTGTAATGCTGGCATTACATTTTTATTTTTTATTTTAAATGCAAAACCCTGGAAGACAGCATCGTGACTATCCTGACATTTAAATGGAAAAAATCCCAGCTGTAGTACTTCTATCTTTTTTTTTTTTTTTAATTTCCTGTGTTGTATGTTAGTAATGAAAACAGTGTGGTCAAAGAAAGATACAGAAGAGCTGCAACCAGAAGCCATGTTGATGTAACTTACAGCCAGGAACACCACAATCATTCCAACAAACAATGACACAAATGCTTTCATGTTTATCATTTACATAGTAGCATATTTTGTGTCGTCAATTCCTCAGACCCCACTTAATTGCAGGCGTCCTGGATATACAATTCACAGGATTTTTCAAGAACATAACATCTGGAAACATGGGGGTTTGTATTTCCACGTTATAAGACTTCTCTCAATTTCACACTTTAAATATAAGTAGCCGACATACTGGCATTTAAATGTCTGACTTAAACCCTTTCCCCTGCTGCACATATTTTAAGCAAGCCCCAGACCACACTCCTTCTGTGAGAATTTAAGGCTTTGCTGTGTGTCTTGTTATACCCTCAGTTTTGCCTGAAAAGAAGCTTTACCAACACTTCAACTTACATTCCTTAAACATATGAAAGTGTAAATGTGAACACAACAGCTAACATGACTATATTCAGAGACAGTGAGAAGAAACAGTACAGCTGGACATGAGTATATTTAGGGTTTATCCTGAAAAGGGCTAATCTGTTAAAAAGGTTACGGTGTCTATAAATTTGGGTAACATCATCGTGTTGTATTTACTGGATGTCTTCTATAGTTATTCAATCAATATAGCATTACAAATGCCCATAATGAATCTGTTATTTAATTCTTGGTTGGCATCTGACAGTTACCCTGCCAAGGCTGCATGAATTGTAAGATGCAAATTGCACATTATTCAGATACAAGAAGTGAGGGGTATGTAATCACATCAGTGTTAACACTACGGAAGCAGTAATTCAACAACCCTCCATTGTTACACATGTAAAGACAAAATGCATGGTCTATCTGTTCACTGGTTCATGATGTCTCCAGACATGATCAGCGCTGACATTCATCCACCTACACAAGGGTGTATACAGAATCTATTTCTAAGGTGGCAGTAACCATATGCCAATAATGATTGACTGAGGAGACCTACAGCCTAACATGGGCCACTGGTCATGGCATTCCTGCAGTCACATCTCAGTCAGTGGTGAAGGTCTGTCTGTGAGTAGAAAAGTCGGTACACAGACCTCATTGGTGATGGTAAAGGAGAGTGCAGTGTCACTCCAAGACCATGATGTTGAAAAAAGCTTTATTCCTTTCTTGATTTGAACCTCAAAATGAGGGCCACTCTAAGGGGTGGGCCAGCTGAGCACTTCCCCAGGGCACCACCCTATAAGAGATTGTAAGATGTCACTGGAATATTTGGAAATATGGTGCTAGGGAAGTCAGGTTTTCTACAAGCAAAAGGATTTCTCCAAAAATTATCCACAGTTTGGGAACACGCCTTCAAAAACGTTTGCCAGTCCTGTTCAAGACTGAAAAACTGTAAAGAATATTAGTTTGAAGCAGTGCCAAATTAATAGTGTGCCCATGACATCCAAGTCTTGGGTTGGCTCTGCAAAAGCCCTGGTGCAATCACAGATTTGGAACATAAGCATAGTTTAACATGCTACCCTGTACAGATCACATTCAGAACATCATGTGCATGTCTGGAGGGTACCTGCTGTGTTAGAATATTCAGAATGTTACAGTTTGTTTGTAATAAGAATTGCTGCACTGGATGAAATATGAACAAAACATCATAAAGTCTCTCCTGCAGCCTCCTCTTTACACTTCTAACCCAACCTTCAGTGTGCTGGGTCACATTTTGTTGCTCACAGCCCTTCTCTATATATCATGCACCACTTTCCTATTTGGCTCACCTTTTCTATCCTGAACATGGAGTCAACACATTTGTTTATCTATCAGACCATATGAGGGTCAAATTCCAGAAGAGTGCAATCATAATACTGACATGAGACCCTCAAACCTCATATGCCAGCATGAATTTGAATTGAGTGGCAAAGCACATATCTTATTTATGATATGATTATTCTTACTGGGAAGGATTAAAACTTACATTCACTACCAGGAACTGTTTTTTTACAAACAATGAAGACCGCGACTATTTTGTGCAAGCCAATGTGATAATGAAATTTAACATCTCAATCAACAGCATAAAATCTGTGAATATGTATCACAAAATAAAAACTTAACATAAGCATAAAAGCATCACACAACAAGACCAAAAAAATGTGAACCTCTACCACAAAACAAAAACATGTCAACAAGTAACAAAAGGAAAAAAACAGAATATGTGCACATGCATCACAAAACAAAAAAAATATTTAAAAAATATAATTTGTATCACACAGTGCACATAATATATATAAATATGTGCCACAGGACAAAATTTGAAGTGACAGTTCTTCTGGGGTACTTTGCCCCATCACTGGCCAATGTTTCAGCACAGCATCTTGGTTCCAATTCCAGTGTCCAATGACGAATGCCATAACAGGTGGATAAGGGTGTGAGTGTGAAGAATACAATAGAATATATTATGGGTTTGAGCCCTTAAGGACACAATGCAAGTAGGCCTTTAATAAACAGGCCCATTGTGCCCCCATCATATCTGACCTTCTCTGTCTAGAAAAAAGCAATCCTTACCCACATCCTAAAGCCTTAATAAGGGCCAAGACTGATCTTGGATGGAGGTTTCCTAATAACCACTGGGTCCATCATGCCTAAGCCCAGAAAGGTGTGTGTGAGACCAGAAAGAGACTGACCAGAAAAATAAGAATGGGCCCATCAAGGGACAGTATGAGAAGCAGGGTGTGCATTTGTGAAGTACAAGTGGGGTGAGATGGAGGACAATGGCAGTTATTAGGCCACAGGCTCACAGTAATGCAGAGAAACAACGGGAGGTGACAGGGAGCACTTTTCACCACTAGACTAAGCCCAGCCCAGTACATGCCTGTGTTGCTCACTAGGCAGCATTACCACCGCCTGCCCCATGCCATGCTGACCGGTGACAACACCCACATATACAAATATAGTGGCCCTGCAAGGGGCTGTTCTTAGATTCAGGAGCAGTGAGGTGAGGTAGAGTGTACAGGGTAAGGAATGATGGGCTGGTGGGCAGCATACAGCAGCTGTGAGAGCACAGGAGGAGAAAAAAGTGACACGACAAGAAGGGAATACCATCCTATGGGGATGCGACACAGGCTTCTACATTTTGTGAGCAAATGAGAGGTTTCCATGACATGCTGACAATTAGGCCATCCTCCCTGTTCTGTTGTTAGGATTGAGCTCAAACTCATTTGCCACCTGGATGAGCTGGTCCATGTAGCCAGGTATGCAGCAGGACAGGAGTCTGGTGTACTGAGTTGGATGTGATGATAAAGGCTACAATTTTGCTTTGTCACTGCAGATTTTTCTTGGTGTCTGAGCCACATATGCCAGTGGTGTTATTTCATCTTCATCTCAATAGACTGGCCAGTCAGGCCTATGTGCATATTGCCACACTCATAAGGGATGTTGTATGTGCTCAGTGTCTTCAGTCTCAGATCATCCTCCACAGGATGGAGGAAGGTGGAGATGTTGCTGGGTGGCATGCCAACCCTTTTTATGTTCCACCAGGACAGCTACCTGCTGATGAGGCTGTCAGTTTTCTGGACATAAGGTGGAAGGCCATTGAGATTTCTCACTGGGCTTGGTGGTCCTCACAGGTGGATATAAGCACCCATCAAATCTGCTTCTGGCTGTACCCATCTTAACTCCAGCACATCATGTGGCTCTCCCCATCACAATAGGCTCTAGACCCATGTACCAAGGTGACAAGCACAGCATGTCTGTTGGAAGGATGGTGATGTGATCCAGCGTTCAAGTATAGGTTGATGTGGATGGGTGTGTATCAAGTAGATATCTCTGGACCAGCCAACCCTTGTGGTATTCTTCACTGGACTTTCAACCCTTGAAGATGGGACTACCAAGATGTCCCACAATGCTTGGCAGTGGTGTTGTACAACATCCAAGAAGAACAGCGAGCTCAAATGCTTCACTGTGAAAGCTTAAAAACTTGCAAAATTGGTGAACTTATATCAACACAAGAACTATTTATATGAACATGTGTAATAAAACAAAAACATAAAATATGTGAATATGTAGGCCTATCACAAAACTTCTGCATATTTTTTTTTCCTTAACATAATATCTCATTACACAGTAAATAAAAGAAACATAACAAACTTGCCATCTGACAAATAATGGTTGATGTATACTTGGCATCGATGTTCAGTGAGTTGTTAGAGGTGGGTTTTCCTATTGCATTTTGATTCATTCAAATTACAAACTGGACAAGCTACTGTTCATGCCTTCAAGATAAAATTACCCATATGTTAATATATCACAGTTTAAGGAAATTAATTCAAGTTTTAAACATAAGCAAGAAGAACACAGATCATCAACTGCTATTACTTATTCAAGTAATAATAAAAATAAACAAATGCACAAGGACAATCAATACTTATCACTGAGATGAGAGGCACATGAAAACACTATAAATAAAATACTGAAGCCATGCAACTTGAACAAGGACTAATACATATGCATTTACACTTCCGTATGACAAATATTTGTACGTATATCAGTAGCTGACAGTTTAAACCAAGCTAACCCCTATCGTCACATCGTACAACTCTTATGGAGGTAAGACACTTACAAATCACGTCAAACCTTTTTGGGTGACTATATGTAGCCTTCCACGGTGAAGAACACATGATTAAGAATTATAGGTAAATGTATGAGCTCAAACATAAGCAACCAACTGCTATGTAAATTACAAATGTAATACACAGTACAAATGCAATAAAAACATACATGTATGTACTGAGTTACTAGGTTAAAAACAGCTGGAACTAACTCAATTCAAACAAAACAAGCAAAACTACAAAATCAAAAAGAAACATATATACTGAGCACTTACTTTGTCTCAGCACACCAGAAAATCCATAAAATGACAGCAAATTCTTGCTGCACCTCTTACTTGGGAATTACCTAATATATTGTCAAATTGTTATGGGTTAGTGATTATGTGTGACACATCTGCAATGGTACAAGTGTGTTGTCTGACTGCATAAAGTGTTGTGTTTTTTAATACCAATAATGCTACCATAAATCAAAAACTAGCATCCAACCCTGTATAATTGGAAAATTTAAAACAATGTTCCCAGAAGCATGCAGTTACCTCCAAAGTTAAAATCTGACTGCAAACACCAACATACTGGGAACTATTCAATCCAACATCCTCGATAAAAAGGTTACTTGTAGCAGTACCTCAATATCCTGACGAATATCAGAAGGATTTATTTTCAGTGATGCTATGGCTTAAGCAGATTGAAAACCTTGACAAAAAAACACTACATAAAACAGTGTTACACTTCCCAGTAACAGTAGCTTGGCATGTCATAGCAATCTAGGTACTTGTTTCATATCACATATTTTTACTGTCATTTTCACACCCACATACACAAGCCTTCATGAAAGAAATGTTTTGACTGCCAATAGCCTGGACTAAAAACTAAATCTACCTCGTACTTTGAAAAAACCAAGGCCATTTCGATTATGAATAACGGATCCAATACCTACATAGTTTTCAAGGACAATAGGTTTATGTTCTATACTGCAGTGAGGGGCTGCACTGTTTATTGTCTGTGCTTTCTCCACTGCTGAAATAAGGTTTTGCATGAAGTCATCTATGTTGTACATTTCCCTAACAGCAGCAGCAGAAGACTCTGAAACCAAAGTCATATACTGCACATGTAACAGTTACATTCCATACTCCAGGTTATTAACTCTTTGAAGCCCTTAGTTCATGTAAAAAATATTTAAAAGCTCATCGAATTTAAAAACGATCAGTCTGAGATTTGGGGGTCTCACATGAGCATTGCTGAAGATTCAAGCACTCCACGATATTCTGTATTTGCTGTAAACAGTGACTAGTGTTTTGAAGGCACTATGGTCCTGCAAAATATTCGTAACTTCTAGGACTCCTCAACTCTTTGAAGATGAAGGTGATATGCTCCTTCCAAATGTCAGGAACCATTAACACTGCTGCTCATTGTAACAATGTACCAGATCTGAATGCTTAGCCCTCTACTAATCAACAATGCATTATATCCCAGAAGACTTGAATCTTCAAAGATAAGTCTATAAACAGCACCTGGAGAAATAATTGCCACTTACACTCCAAATCATATACACACACAAATAAATTATGTGGGCAAAATACACAGTTCTTGAATATTAAAACAGGTGGCTTTAAGGGATTAACAAACTTACAGGAACCTTCTGCTTATGCTTTGAAACAGATGTGCTGACAATTGTGATCAGGCATTTGCATACTTCCATGAACCTCTCCCATTATAACATGTGTGTACAACTATCTTTTCTATCAACATCAGTCAATGCTAGAACTCACTACCCATGATATATTCATTTGTACTGCATGACAGGGCTGTTCCACATTGAAACACTGAAATTTATGAAATTAGAGCAGTAAATGTAAAGTATTTACATCCTAGACATTATCTGAAGCTGACTTGATTTGATTACAACTGTAAAAAACTTAACCCACAAGATGACTGAAAGAGGTTGCTTATAGTATCATCACACAGTGTCACTTCATGCAAGTGGCTTGACCTCTGACCAAGCATCGTCACTCCTCTGAAAGCTCCCTTAAGCACATGTCCTGTAACTACTGTCCACCTAGTTTGTATGCCCCATTGCTCAGTTTTTTGTGATTTTCATTTTGCTCGTAATACCATATACAAAGCATAATGCCAGTTATACACAATTTATATTGTTGGGGGGAGGGGGATATATACACATTTACCTTCACTGACAGCCATGTTATATTAAATAGTATATGGTGGAATTCTGAACAAAACTTCTCCCTCTAATCATAAAATACAGATGAATTTCACGGAAATACACATTTTCAAACAAAGCCTACAAAACTGTGACCCAGTACAGCAAACAGAACAGTTGTTAAAGGAACGTACATACAGATTTCAATTTGCTTTCAAAGTTGGACAAATTTGCCTAACATTATGTGTGTGTGTGTGTGAATAGGAAAGATCTGATCTGCATGGTCTCAAAAATGATTTCAACAAAAAATAAAAAGCAATCAGTAATGAAATGCACCATTCAGAAGAGAAATTGTAGTGCCTCCCGGATACAGTAGGTTTCACTACTACTTAACCGGACAAGTACTACATATTCTGAGTTCACGATGACCTTACTATCCTCGCCTTGGCCTTCGTGATCTTGGATTTTCGCTGCCACCAATCGGATTTGAATTACTCGCAGATATCTGATAATGCCTTCCGTTTCATTCAATATAAATTCACTACCAGGATCTCAAGGACAATGTGGTGCAATCTAAATAATCGTCCAATTTACTAATAAATATAAGTAATCTACCTTACTAAATCTATTACAGTATTAAATTGAAGGAAAGCAAAGTAATTGTTTCTTACTCAGTTTTTTTTTTTTAATCCAATGCCCCCCATGTCCTTTACGGACTTCGTGGTCTTCCCTCCTGGGCATGGCAGAAGTGTAACTGACTTCTGAGGTTGGGACGCCCATGAGGTGCGGTTACGTTGTCCCAATGATGTGAGTGGTGATATAGGAGGATGTAGTACCAGGAGGGCCCTTAAACCTAATTTCTACTAACCTACCCAGACCATGGTCACCGCGGGAATCCTCCCCTTCAGGGAAAATTACCACAGTAGAACCGGGAATCGAACCCGGGACCTAATGATTATTAGTCAGAGACTCTGACCACTAGACCATGAGGCTGGTCTTACTCAGTTGTAAATGTTACAAATTAAGTTATACTTAAAAATTTATTAGTTGTTTAAAACAACTGTCTCGTCTCTTTTGTTATAAACCTGTAGGTAATCGAAGTTTAGAATTTAGTCATAAAATCTGTGGCCAATGTTCAACAGAGTTTGTAATTTAAGAGGACATAGAGATTAACCTTTAACCTCCCACCTTCCTCCATCACTGTCTATATATGAGGGGTTGCTGATAAGCCCTTAGCCCGACCAGGAAGGAAACAAGCTACGGCGACCAAACTTGGGATTTATTCAAAATACTCCCCACGAAGCTCAATACACTTCGTAGCCAGTTCCTCTAACTTGTGCAAGCCACTCAAAAAAAATTCAGAAGGTTGTCCGTCCAACCAGGACTCCTCAGCGGCAATGAACTCTGCGTCACACGAAAAATGGCGACATGTCAATTGTTTTGTCAGTCCAGGGAACAGGTGGTAGTCCGACGGGGCCAGATCCGGAGAATAGGGTGGGTGATCAAGACATTAGAAGCCCAGGTAGGCCAGTTTCTTCTGGGTTGCAAGTACCCGGTGAGCCGGGGCATTGCCATGCAAGAA
>Ga0123357_10008203_pt1 | contig 13016 bp, 5 predicted proteins | sample TergutEmb28metaG_FD_89873 | JGI IMG/M metagenome (GOLD analysis project Ga0123357, IMG submission 89873) | Embiratermes neotenicus P4 segment gut microbial communities from Petit-Saut dam, French Guiana - Emb289 P4 | ecosystem: Host-associated > Arthropoda: Insects > Digestive system > Gut ...
GGTACATAAGTGTGCTTATTAATACATTCCCATTTGGTCTGTCGGGTAGCTCAAAGTCCTCATTAGCAAAATTTATCATGTGGTTATCACAACCAACATTCCAGTAAACATAAATTTTAGTGGAGGAGCATATAAGTACACTGAAGAGGGATGCTGAAAATGACTTCTACAACATCAGTGTAGGACAAGCACCTTGATGTATTGTCAGCATCTGCAAGAAGTGTCTAAATGCACATGTTACTATTGTGCAAAAAGGCTATATAACCGTTCGCCTGAGACTATCTGGACTCGTGCAATAACAGGAAATATTTCAGTGTGAAAATAAACACATGTTTGTATATAAGTCTTGTCTGCAGTTGAGACATCTTACTAATATTAGAAATCCAAATCATCACAATTTTTTTATTCCTCTCTCTTGTCTTGGGAGCCCCAAATTGTGTTTAGTGAATTAACCCTTTGGTGCCAGTTGTTACCTACTGGTTAACCTCAGAGTGATGCTTTGAAGTGCCAAAGGTTGGGTATTGATGACGGCAAGTAATGGCCATTCTTATGCAGCGTTTATTGAATTCTGGTCTTCTGCAAATCACACCAGGCCTGTAATTACACCATCCAACAGTCAGTCCACTTAAATGGTCTTGTTAACATTCCTGGCCTCTGCCAACCCAACAAAGCTGAGGGCCCCATTTCTGAGATGGAAGCTGTCAATAGTCAAGATCCATTGCTCCGAATTAAAAATGGGAAACAAAATGGCCAGCAGAAATAACAAGCTCAATATGCACTCCAAAGTTTGATGGAGGCTTTTAAGTGTTTACATTTACAACATTCAACATGGAGGACTGGGGAAGGGAATGTGAAAATCATTTTAAGAGGTACGGGTTAAGAATGTCAGCACATTTCTATTAATGTTTATTTTATCGTACACTCACACAAACCTCATACAATATAAACTTGATTACCAGGTCAGAATTATAATACTATTAATATGTTACATAGCATCTGTACCTGCCTGTACTTGATTAAGCTGTTTGTTCAGCCAAGATGTGATTAAGACAGATTGAGGAGAAATATAGTAATATACAGTCTTCCCAAGACAGGGTATTTTTTCAGTGTACATCTTCCCTCTCCATCAAGCAATGGAAGAGGTCAACAGGCACATATGTTACAGCCTTGTGGCTCATAACCTGCAGTTTCTTTTTATGCATGGATCTGATGAGAGAATACTCAATAACACAGATCACAAATGGTCAGTAAGTTGTGTTAATACTGTATAACTTGATCTACATTTCTTATGATAAGCCACAGATTATGCTTTGTTTATACTACAGTCTGCCATACTTACTAAGCTGCTAAGCCCTTCGGGTTTTGATAAAATATTACAGATCTCCAATCAAATGTGGAACATGAAATTAAAGGATAGTATGACAGAAAACACTAAAGCACAGTGTATTCAAACTGAATTGGTCGGTTTGAAGTGAAGCTTACTGCAACTTGTTTGGTTTTTAAACCATAATGTCTTTCGTTCCTGTCAGTTCTCTCTTTGAACCAGTACTCTGCGAAGATTCATAAACACAGTTTACTAGCAGTAATAACAGCTGAGTGCATTGCACATTTCAAGCAACTTTTTATTTATCTTACAAACACAACACCTCTTGCTCTGCTTATAAAACGCAATTTCGGTTTGGGCCACTCAACAAGGTATCATTAGTATTTTTGAAATGCATATGCATATATCTAGGCCATAGGTAGCCAACCTATTTTGGGATGATGGGCAACCAGAAGTTACAATTTATAGTGGGTGCAAAATGAATCTACTGCAACTGACATGACTACTGCTTAATTGATCACCTGCTCTTGGCAGTTCTGCCACCTTGCACAATCATGCTGTCCAGTTGGCACATGCTTTCTGCTGATGTCTTCCTAGGTTCACAGATTATAAGTACCTTCACATCTTGTATTCTTGCAGTGAGACACTTCTCAATACACTGTTTTGGATCAGTGTCTCACAAAAAACACTTAATGAGATCATTAACTTTTGTAGGCAATGCCCCCTCAATTAATGTGACAATGACCACAGTCTACACATTTAAGAGCTCCATCAGAACTGGAAAGAGATTCAAACGCAGCAGAAACAACCACATACTTTGAGATCACCAGCAAAGAATTAAGAATTTCTGAATACTTTTTTAAAATCTGTATGGACCCAAAAGACCTTACAAGGACACAATGGGGTTGTGGACAAATGGTTGGCAAACCCTGACCTAGGGTACAAAAACACCATGACAATAATTTTTAAGTAGCAATTATAAATTCATGGAAATTGGTTGTTTATGATGTGTTCACAAACCAGTCTTTAAACAGCCTTTTCAATTGTATATCAGTTTCTTATGGTTACTCAGATGCTGGATTATCAGCACATACAATGACTGTAGGCAAAACCTGATGACCAGTTTACATTGCAAACACAACACAATCATGCCAGGTTGAGGGTCTCACAGCAGTGTTGTTGAAGATTCAAATTTGAGTCCCCTGGAATGTTAAATCATGTCAAAAACATAAACAAGAACCAATATTTTGTACAGCAGTCTCTGAATATGTGTCAATCAAATGCTTACTGCAGTTTTTGAAAGTCACTGCTCAATAACACTCTTCACCTTGCAAACTGTAAACAGTACTCCTTACAAAGAATACTGTCCTGTGAGATGTCATCACACAGTCTGGGAGTAACCTACCAACAATCTGGAGGAAACTACTCCTTTCATCTTCAATAAATCCTCTACCCTGCATATTGAGGCAGCAGGTTCCTCTGAAATGCTGGTAAATTTTTAGCAGACTACACGGTGTCATGTACAAGGCAGCATTCTTTATAGTCACTGCCATGAAAACCTCTAACCCCATACAAAACTGGAATATTTAAATGCTTCCGATTGCAAAAAAAATAACTTTGTATTTTAAACAATCTACTGAAGTACAACCAAGTCCCTGCATTCAGTAAAATTCTGAAGTAAAATAATTTATTAAAATCACAATAACTGTAACAGAAGTTTTGTGGGTGACATAGCTTGCATGGAAAACAATGGAATACAGTACCTGCTTACACTTAAGACAAGTAAAATTCTGAAGCGAAATAATTTATTAAAAACACAATAACTGCAATAAAAGTTTTGTGGGTGATATAACTTGCATGGAAAACTATGGAATACAGTACCAAACGGAAACATGAACTGTCAACTTCAACCAACCTTGTTCAGGATGTCGATTACCTGGACCAATTTAATCACAAAATACTTACTGTTAGAGTCTTTCAACTGGCTCTCACAATACTGCTGATTACAAGTGAGGACAGAATTTACTGGTTTTGTTTTACCCAATTCTTCTTACACAAGAATTATTTCTAGCAATACCATCCTTGTAATAAGAAATGCAGTTACACTTAAAAAATCTGTCCAGTGGTCACAAGTCAAACTCAAGATTTGCTTATGGTCACTCATCAGTCTTGGTGCTGTTATTACATAAGAGTATAAATTAATTGCAAAAGAACTGTTGTTGTATACTTATTGTTAAAAATGCTAAACATAGCACAGACAGTCATTTCTTTTCAGTGATTATATTAAAGTGTCCTTTTCTCCTCCTTATGCATGTCATTTGGTCGGATATCCAGCTGCTGGTTTCTTTCGTGGCTCGTTCGAGCAAAATATGCAAACCCCATGAAATACATCATTTTAACAATAAGTATACAACAATAACTCTTTTGGAATTAATTTATACTCTTACAATACCAGCAATCATGCCAGGTTCAGGGTCTCACAGCAGTGTTGTTGAAGATTGCAATTTTAGTCCCCTGGAATGTTAAATAATGTCAAAAACATAAACAAGAATCAATAATTTTGTACAGCAATCTCTGAATGTGTCAACGAAATGCTTACTGCTGTTTCTGAAAGTCACTGTTCAATAACTCCTCACCCTGTAAACTGCAAACAAGACTCCTTACAAAGAATACTATCCTGTGAGATCTGTCATCACACAGTCTGGGTGTAACCTACCAACAGTTCGGAGGAAACTCCTTTCACCTTCAAGTAATCCTCTACCCTGCATATTGGAGCAGCTGAAATGCTGGTAAATTTTTAGCAGACTACATAGTGTCATGTACAAAACGGCACATTCTTTATAGTCGCTGCCATGAAAACCTCTACCCCCCATAGAGAACTGCAATATTTTAATGCTTCCGATCACAAAAAATTTAACTTTGTATTTTAAACAGTCCACTGAAGTATGACCAAGTCCCTGCATTCAGTCATCACCGGTTGCATGCTTACACTTAAGACAAGTAAAATTCTGAAGCAAAATAATTTATTAAAATCACAGTAACTGCAATAGAAGTTTTGTGGGTGACATAGCTTGCATGGAAAACAATAGAATACAGTACCAAACGCAAACCTGAATTATCAACTTTAAACAGGGTTGTTTGAAGTTAATGCTTCACGTCTGCATTTGGATGTCAATTACCTGAACCAATTTAATCGCAAAATACTTAAAATTAGTGTCTTTCAACTTGCTCTCACAATACTGTTGATTACCATAAGTGAGGACAGAATTTACTGGTTTTGTTTTACCCAATTCTTCTTACACAAGAATTACTTAAAATAATAAATACCTAGCAATACCATCCTTGTAATAAGAAATGCAGTTACACTTAAAAATCTGTCCAGTGGTTAAAAGTCAAACTCGAGATTTACTTATGGTTTATCACTCATCAGTTTTGGTGCTGTTATTATATAGGAGTATAAATCAATTCCAAAAGAATTATTGTTGTATACTTATTGTTAAAATGATGTATTTAATGGGTTTTGCATATTTTGCTCAAATGAGCCACAAAAAAAAAAAATCAGCAGCTGGATATCCAACCAAATGACAGTCTGTGCTATGTTTAGCATTTTAAAAAATATACTCGAAATATTAACAGCAAAACTCTCAATATTACTTACCACCTTTACTTAAAAAAGACATGCAAAAAGCAAACAGGTATTTGGAAAGTATATTGCAGAGATATAAGCTTGGTACATGTATTCAACCTGCAGTTAAGATGGTACAGTAGTTCAGGTGCATGGATACTACTCTTGTAGTGATAATCAGTTTCCTTTCTTACACCAGTACACACTTTGGCATATGCTACCATATCAGATTCAGGTCACAGAAAATGCCCTACTGGCTTTATCTTGCTGAACCTTTTAAGACCTCCAGACGCTTACGCAAGGCATCCACTCCAGACAGTCCGGTGTTACTTGGACTACGCTGAACTGGTGCAAACTGCAACAAAAAATGCTTGCCTTCACACACATAAACCTGACACAAATCGTAACACTGCCACACAACTGTTCAAAGAATTTTGGATTTAAAAACAATTATATTAATCTGTAACTGGGTAGTGGCATTGGGTCTGCAGGAAACATGAATTTAAATGAGGGCTGCATAATAGTTGATATAATTACATAAAGTCTGGCATTTTGAACATCACACTGCTTGTTACATATATGTAATGTTCATTGCCAAAGTGGTTATCAACCCGTTAAAAATTTCCGTACCTGGATGAGACCCGTGGCCCAGTGAACAATATATATGCAGTACAATCTCATTAACACCCCATATCTGTATTTCCATTTTCTTTAGCTAAGGACAGAGTTTGAATCGTTTAAGATTTTCCCCCTTGGTTTAGTGTTCAAATCCCCTGTCCTCAGAGAAACACTATACAGTGACAGCACTATATCTAAACAGTTGATTGCAAACATGCTACACAAATTCACAAGACTAACCCCTTCAGGCCTGTCATCAAGAGGTGGTTGCTTGTTGAGGTTCTCATCATTCGCTGCATTGTCATCTTTGTCAGATGGACGTTGCTGCTTGGAATCAAGAAGGACAGCTGATGGGTCATGTCCAGCTTGCTCTTGCAATGCCCGGAGCCTTTCCAAATAGTACAGGGCATTCTTCGAGCCTGAACTTGAATCCGAGTCCTCACCACCACTGTCTACTCCGTGAGCCTTCAACGATCGAAGCTGATCCACACACGCTGCATTTGGATTTTGTAAATTAGGTTCACCAACAGCATCACTCTGAGGTGTTAATGGACTGGAGTCCATTATTCCTGTGTAATAAAGTTTAATGTGAACTACTGTATTTCTTCAACATGGAGAAAGCAACCAATATTTTGTACAATAATAAACTGACGACCATGAGTAAAAATATGTTACATAGTAATCAAAGCTGCCAGATAGCCACATGTTCCCAATTATTTTAGCCTACCACATTTACTTGAAAGGAAGGCATAGATTTTCCAATTTCAAGAGCTGCAAAACATGGACTGTCAAGAATCAGCATGTATGTGCCCTACGCTTCCAGCAGGTAGATGCCAAACTTCAAGCCATATCCCACTATGAAAGCAGCAAGTTAGGAAGCAAGATGGAAAGAGTATTTCAAGGCCAGAAGCCATGAGTGGCCATGGAATGCTACAAGTCTGCCCATTGTACCATCAGAGATATGCAACAAAACTGCCAATTCACCAGTGTATACAATGTGATTCTGCACTACTGCAATTATGCCTCAGCAGAAAAATGGCAATCACACAGAGAAACGAGGTATCAGGCACTACTACCAAATAATATCAGGTTCTAGACTCCCATATTATCATCAGCCTTTCAAAAGGCCATTCTCCAAGAGGTTCCCCCATAAAAACTAATGTGTAAGCATTTCTTGTGGCCCCCATCCTGGCTACAAGCCCAATCCATCATCAACTACTACAGTTCATTATCCTACAATAATATTAGAAGACCTGTACAATACACAGATTTTATCCTACCTCGACTAATTTAATGGCAACATTTAGAATTATTTACATGACACTACCACACAGCATAAACTACAATCAAATGGCATACCTAAGGAGCTCATACTTGAGGCAGCTGTCAGGGGAGCAGGTGCTGAAACTGGATGTACTCCATGCTGTCCAGCCCTTTTCCTATCCATATCAATTTTTTGTAATCCCTTTTCAATATAGTCTTGGAAAAACTGTGAAGATTTGCGCAGGAAAGGGTCAATATCAGCCTCTGGATGCTGTTGTTTGAAGTCATATAAAAGTGACAAACCCTACAATGTCAAGAGATCACACAATTATGGATACACATTAAAACAAGTTGTCACAAACTGATTTAACCTTCTGGTGCTGGGATTAAATGCTGGTGCAATATGCAGGAGACTGGAATTTAAATGACAGTTTCTTAAGAAAGGTCATAAAATAGCTGCCATCTCTCCAGATGTCTGGCATTTTGAGCATGACACCACGTATATGGGTATACCTGACATCATACACCAAAGAGGCAATACATAATGAATGATTTTAATATGACTGTCTGCTACAGGTATACAGCGCGATTCAAAAAGATGGACTCAATTTCGTACATCTATATTTCCTGAACTATACATGGTATGTGAATGATCTACATAACATTTGAAAGAGGAGGCCAAAAATTTTCAAATACCACTGCTACAGTGCTCACCTAGCGCAGAGCCTTGCAGCAGCGTCAGTTGAGAGCAAAATGGCTACTATGCAACACAAGATTCTTTGCATTAGTGAGAGGAGAATGTGAGATGAATACAAGAGTTTTGAGCATAGCCCATCCAAGTCAACCCGTAGAGCGAGCAGAGAACTTGGAATACCGCAACCAACTGTCTGGCGTGTGTTGAGGCGCCGTTTACTGTTCAATTGAGTACATCTTTTTGAATCACCCTGTATTTTAGTGATAAGCACAACAATGCAATTTTCAATTTATAAAAAAAATATAACAACCAAACAACCTTGCAGGATAAAAGAACCATCAAACACCAAATATTAATCATAGTCCAAAGTGGTTATGTTGCCACAAACAGCATGGTTTTCATGTGTTAAATATATAATGTTCATATGCCTGTGCAGAAATGACTTCCAGCAAAAAAAACATGAACAATGTTTCAGCCACAATTGCACTAAACTGTTGTAAGGGATCTGGAAGTTCAGCAGAAGCATACTAAATCAGTTTGGTATTTAATAACTTAACAATGCATGCTAATGGCATAAGCTTATGGGAAACACACATTACAATATTTAGTTACATTATTACATGAAGAAATGCATAATCAAATTACAGGCAATGTTCAACGTGACAAGTATGAGGTTGAAAGTTCAAGTCAGAAGATACACAGCAGTAGGTACATGTGGAAAGATACCAATCTGGTCAAATGGATAACCACAAATGTTATACACGCTCCTTAATGGATCTCTAATACGGATATGAAGAACTATATACTGTATCTGAAATCTTTAATAAAATGCATTTCTGGTAATTCCTTAATAAATTTCAAGTGTACCATAAGCTAAAACTATGGTGCATCACTTGATATTCACTATAAATGTTTTTATAAAAAATTTAGAACATGCTAAGAAACATCAATTTTACATGGCATAACATTTGCTACATGTTCTACACCATTCCAGAGAAAAGGGTTTCCAATTCTGAATAAGGATTTCATGGCACAACTGGATTTCTGCAACAGTTCTAACATAAAACACCTGAACTGCGTTGACTGTGAATGTGTGCTGTCCCATACTTGGTGCACAAAAACACAAAAAAAGTTTAGAGTTCAATTCGAAGCTACATGAATTAAAGTTTCAATATTTGGGCATCCAATTAAAAATGTTTACAATCCCTTTACGAAACAATTTGGAGTAAGTCAAATAATAGTGTGAGCCATTTGCATTCAGATGCTTATTACTCACAGTACAGGAATACACTATAATGACTAAAATATTTTTCCTTCTTGTATTTTATAGAATATTTCACATTCAGGCTTCAACATCGTGCGACTCCTATAAATCTAAATCCTGCTTCCCTGATCTGTCTTGTGGCCTTCAGAATAAGGTACTTCTTGCATAAAAATAAAGAGATGGGCAAACAATACCATAAAATTAAGACAACAATACCACAGAGGATTATGACATGTTGGAAAATAAATGTAACCCACAAACAAACAGGAAAGATGAGGGAAAGACAAACACTCCCTCACAAATATATTTCAAATCCTATATATTTTCCTAATTATTTTTATCATCTTTATCAAAATGACCACATGTTAAAGTATTATAAGTAATGCTGAAAGCTGCCTGCACAAAGAAGCAAGTAAAACAGCTACAATCATTCATCCATCCATTTACATACCTCTTTTGTTTGATCCTTCAGCCCAATTTTCTTAAATATTTCCGACAAAAGCTCATGTGTATTTTTTGAAAGCCGATGCTGTGATTTAGAGTCTTTCTTAGGAGGACTCGACTCATGCTTCACAGTCTACAAGAAAAAAAACATTTGAATTATACTTAGTACAATTCACATCACAACAAGACTAAAAACACATTGGATAATTTCTGTTACAAAATTACACAAAACTTCTCTGTAGCAAATTGTTTTTATACAAGACTTCTTTGCGAGCAGGGTTACTATAGTTAGCACAGCAACCAGCTATGGGGTGGATGGTATGGGGTTCAAATCCCAGTATGGGCAAGAGATAATCTCTTCTTAAAAACATTCAGATCAGCTCTGTGGGGTACAGGGGGGTTCTTTATGAGAGGTAAAGCTGCTGGGACATGAAGTGAACCATTCATCTCCAACTAGTGCCAAGGTTAAGAATGAATGGAGTTGTACCTTTGCTCCCTGTATATGCTTTCATGGCACAGACAGGGAAAAATTTACCCTTCTTACCTTTTTTGTCTTTCATAAAATATGTCTTTTAAAAACAATATGCTACAAAAATATACTGCACTGTTAGACCTCACCTTAGACCTTCCTTCAGTAAAAAAAAAAGTTTTTCTTATAGCAAGGTCATGACATAAAACTTTCAGTACCCCTATCTATGTCAAAACTTAGTCATGTGCTCAGAGATGAACATCAGATTATAGATAATAAAATTAAACACCCAGTAATTTCAAGACAATTCATCCCCATTGCATTCTGGATAATAAGAATCACAGTAAATCCACTCAAACACAACAATTATTTAATTCAGTATTATTTCAACAACATGTTTCAACCTAAAAGTTTGCCATCAAGTTACAAGAATAAAAGAGTATGTACACAACTGCAAACCGCATACATATTCTGTGTACATTACAGTGCAGATAATAGTACGTTAAATAATTGTTGTGTTTAACTGCATTTAACGTCATTCTTAACATCTACAGTAAACACAGCAACTGTCAATCAACAATAAATGAAGGAACTCTTGTAATTACTTGTACATTATATATATACACACACACACAGTTGATTTCAAACATATTCACTTAAATATATCATAAATTGTGGTTGTTATACATATAAACCATACTTTTAACACATTATATTACTTGAAGGGGTAAGCAGAATACATTAACTGTTCTACAGCAACACATATTTCCATTTCTGTACTGCCCTTGTAAGTTAATGGTATGAAGAGATGATAGCATATAACTAACTCCCTTACTGGCACCACAACAGATCTTAAACCCACCACGCAAGTTGCAGTTCAACTCAATTATGTATATGACCAATGCAGATACCATGGGCAAATCAAAGAGTACACAAAAATCAAAGTCTTCTGGTATAGACCCCGAAGGTGATGCAGCAAGATCCTCAAAGATGTCAGTATTTACCAGTCGACAAGGTGTAACAACCCGGAAGACTTGAATCTTCATCAGCACTTGCATAAGCCACGTATGTTGCACAACAGAGTAGACCCCTGATATTTCAGAAGATGCACCATGCATAATATTGGGAACACAATTCACAAATCTGTATTCAAATCATGCAGAATACTTTGGTATTTATTTTCACATAAAAATAATATTTGTTTGCCTTCTCACAAAACTACCTAGCTGAATAAATTAATACACACAGCCTGACTTTAACAATCTAAATATTCTCTGCGTCTTTATTATTATTTGCTTCCGTAACAGATAAACCCTTTAAGTCAAAAACACTCATCCTAGACAGCAGTAATTAAATCAAATCACTCTAAAATTATTATAACGAAACTACAGCTATTTCAAATTTTTACTCCGTACCTTGATCAACTTTATGAGATACGACTGCAACTCTGACTCATTAAGGTTATCAATTCGATTGAGATGTGACAAGATTCTGTTGCCTTTCATCTTGGTCATGCAGTGGAGAATGGTCTTAATTGTTCGCACAGGAGTATCTGACGGCTTCTTCTTCCATGTTGACGATGGAAAATCCTGCAGGAAGCACAGGCAAAATAAAACACATTAACAATAATATAGTGGCAACTGTCCTAAATGTAACAGTAAAAACACAAACACAGTCAGTAAATAAGGGGCAGGTTATCTATGACATACTAGCCAAAGGATGCCCTTGGGCTCCACCAATGCACTGACATCTTTTTTATCCAGATCAAATCAGCGGCCTTTTAGCACTTCCTTGAGAAGAACCAAACACAAAGAACCATACAACAAACACTGTGGGCTGTAGAGAGGGCCAGCCAACATGTAAATGTACTGGACAATACAAGTCACAAGATGATAGGTTGACACCCCCCAGTGAACACACTGTGCTGATTATGTGCTAAGGCACTAAAGGGCACTAAAGGGCAGCAGATTTGCATCATAGACAAAGACTTCAAGGTCATGGCATTGCAGTGGTTCTAGCAGCAGTCCAGGGAGATATTTCCAGAAAAGATCAGTGAGATGTTTTGTTAAAGGTCGCTTGCCTCAATGCCTGTAATGCCTAATTTAACTGCATCTATTCCATTTCACACAATTATGACCCTTATATACAGTGATGTACTCATACCTCAGTGTATGTAAATGGTTGCCACTGTGCCATTTCCGATACGGCACATGAACCTGAAGTGACCTCATCACATGATCTAAGGTAACTACTCGAAAGTTACAGATAGGCTGCACTATAACCTTCTTCCCTTGTTCCCTTGTTTCACAAAGGGAACAAGGGAAGAACTTTCAAGAATGTCTGTATTTACAGTTACTTCAAGATAATGTCAGTATCTGAGACTAAACAGTGTTGAATGGTTGGCTGAGTAGTGAATGATGAATTTAAAGGGATTTAGAAGGAAGTAGTTTTGGCCTAGTTGAAGCTCTATCCTGGCATTTGCCTGGACAGACAGCAGACAAAAACGACAGGCAACAGCTGTCAGGACAGTCAGTGTTATGGCTGAGATTCAAACAGCACATGTGCATACAAGTCACAAGCATAACCACCTCAAAAACTTGCTTGATATCTTAAACAAATGAGCATTCTGTATACTAAAGGAGTTATCATGGATGACAAACCTTCAGAAACAGATGTATATCATAGAGGATCATATCAAAGTCAGTCTCTGCTTCCCAACTAGGCAACATCTTCACCACTTTCCACAGGCACTTCATTACCAGTTCAGTAAACCGATGAGATGGCGCATAACTTCCTGCAGTCTCGTAAAGAAGTTTGATCAGAGCACTGCAAAATCACATCACAGTGAAGAGTAAACACTCTGAATGCAACAGTCAAAAGCTAGAGAGTAAATACACTGCTAGTTCTGTGCAAAAACATTTGTGTGTTTGATAAATGATTGTAACTTGCATCTTAATACTGTACATTTTTAGTTGCTGAGAGAAATGTCACAGATGTGTTTATTCATTGCTTACTAATTTAGAACTTCCTGAAAACTCCAATATCATTTAATATGCCACGAATTACCGGACACCAACATATCTGGGTTTACAGCACAGAATCTAAATGTAATGTAATACATTTATGAGTACAACCAGCCTCGTGGTCTAGTGGTCAGAGTCTCTGCCTACTAATCATGAGGTCCCAGGTTCAATTCCCGGTTCTACCGTGGGAATTTTCCCTGAAGGGGAGGATTCCTGCGGTGACCATGGTCTGGGTAGGTTAGTAGAATTTAGGTTTAAGGGCCCTCCTGGCACTACATCCTCCTATATCACC